>JACLAD010002850.1_pt1 | contig 127452 bp, 125 predicted proteins | sample 8027901 | NCBI WGS metagenome assembly JACLAD01 (sample SAMN15725071, study PRJNA655200) | protist metagenome | isolation source: fluorescence activated cell sorting (FACS) single amplified genomes of... | place: Spain: Blaines Bay Microbial Observatory, Mediterranean Sea | collected 2016-07-05 | reverse complement strand
ATTGAGGATATTCAAATCTGTGAGACAGGTTCTCAGTTTCGGCTGGAAGGCGCTGGTCAAAATTCTCAACAAATCTGGAATTTGCCGATGGCAGGCATTCACAACATTCGTAACGCCACGGCTGTCATTTTACTGGCTCAGCACAACCATCTTAGTACCGAACAAATTCAGCAGGGCTTTTCAAGCTTTCAAGGTGTAAAACGACGTCAGGAATTGCGGGGAACCATCAATGACATCTGGGTGTATGATGATTTTGCTCACCATCCCACGGCAGTTGCAGAAACCATTCGGGCTCTTCGACAGAAGCATCCTGGGAAACGCCTTTGTGCGGTCTTTGAACCGAGAAGCAATACCAGCGTCCTGCGGATACACCAAGAACAATTGATCAGCGCCTTAGCTCAGGCAGACGAAGTTCTCTTGGCACCACCACATAGAGCAGAGAGAATCCCTACAAATGATCGATTAGACGTCCAGGCAATAGTGCACGCCCTGAACAGCCAGATTCCAGCCCAGGCATTGGAAACCTCAGCTATCTTAGAACATTTAGAAGCTACCGCTGCTAGTGGTGATGTGATTCTCATCATGAGCAATGGAAAGTTTGATAATCTGCATGAACGCTTATTGAAAGTCCTGAACTCTAAGGCAGGTTTAGCATGAAGCCCTTGAACTGGCTGATCTTGTTCGTGGTTGGTCTACTGCCGATTGCTGGGCTGGTTTGGACCTTCCAAACTGATCCTCATTTGGCGGTTCCTGAAGACTCTAAAAATTCTTGGATTGACCCACTGACAGCCATCATCTTTGTTTATGTCAATCCAAGTTGTGAAGCTGATCAGGATCCCTGTCCTCCTCCTCTCTGGATGGGAAGACATGAAATCACCAATCAGCAATTTCAGAGATTCCGGCAGTCGCATTCGAGTCGGAATTACCGGAATCAGCCCTTAGACACTCCATTGCAGCCAGTCTCTTATGTCAGTTGGGAAGAAGCTCATGCATTTGGTCAGTGGTTAACCCAGCAACACAGTGGTCGATATCGCTTTCGATTACCAACATCAGAAGAATGGCAACAGGTTTGTGAAACCAGAGAAACTCAACCCTGGAAAACTACTGAGCAAGCTTGCCAGTGGGCTTCAGTGAGTGATGAAGTCGCAGCTGCAAGTTTTGGTTGGAATCACCCCACTCATCCTTGCAATGACAATTTCACAGTCAGTGCTCCAGTCGGTTCTTTTCCTGTCAATGACCATAACCTTTATGATGTACTGGGTAATCTTGCGGAATGGACTAGCGAAAAAGCCGAACTTCCAAATTCGGCAGAGCAAGGATATATCACCCGTGGAGGAAGTTGGTTCAGCCCTCCAGATCAGATTTCCTGTAAATTTCAGGAAACTTTTTCTGCGCTCACTTCAGATCCTCGTATTGGCTTTCGGCTAGTTGCTGAAGGACTTCCAACCCCAGAGCAATGAAAGGGAATCATCCACTGTTCTGGTGGTTATTCTACCCACTGCTGCTCATCGGGCTAGGGACACCACTAGCTGCAGAGACACTGGCACCACAAACTTTACTTCAATCCGCTACAACCAAAAAAATTGCTCAACATTCTTATTGGTTGCGGCTGCTTCACTATCGTTCCACTGCTCCAACCAGCAAAAGCGAGATCGTCAGTCAGGATTTTTTCCTGGATCCCGACGGCGCGCAGAACCCCCAAGCTGAGCTGAACGCTACATTGCGAGCGTTTTATGAACCAGTTGGTAAGAATCCTGATCAACATGCACAGTGCCGTTTCATTGCACGCTTTCACTGGTTGCAGCAAAAACTCGAGTTTTCCCCAGCACCCCCACTCGTCGAATGTACACGCTTTCAACGCTGGGCCGGACTATCCAAGCTTGATTCGCTAAGCGTAGTCTTTGTTTCGGCTTATTTGGACAATCCTGCTTCTTTTTTTGGTCATCTTTTGGTCAAAATCAACTTGAAGGAGGGGCTCTTTGCGCATCCTCTGCTCAGTCCAACACTTAACTTTGGTGCTAGCCCGGATCCAGCTGATAACGCTTTAGTTTATGCAGTGAAGGGAATTTTTGGTGGCTATAGCGGCCGCTTCTCTGACGAAAGATTCTATAACTTTCAGCATATTTATGGAGAAAACGAATTACGAGACCTGTGGGAATACCCCCTGAAGCTAACGGAAGCTCAGCAGCACCGTGTACTTTTCCACACCTGGGAACTGCTGCAGGATATTCACTTTGAATACTATTTCTTCTTGGAAAACTGCGCTTATCGTATGGCAGAACTGGTAGCCATGGCTTGGGAAGAAGAGATTAATCTTTATTCTCCATCTGAGTTCTGGGCCATTCCCGTCGATGTTTTCTTTCGATTACAACGTCTGCGAACTCCTGATGGACAGTCAGTGCTGGGCAAACCAATCCTTGTCCCTTCCCGACAACGCAGACTGCAGTGGAAAACCCTAGACCTGAATGAATCCCAGCAAGATTGGGTGATCCGAATCCAACGCCAACCAGAACAACTGAATAAATTAGAACAATCTGGACTATCTCCAGAAGCCCAAGCTCAGGTGCTTGATGCGCTCACAGACTTACTACAGTACCAAAAAGCACGAGAAGAGATGCTCTCAGAGTCTCTTCAGAATCTGCGTCAACAAGTTCTGCTGAGACGTAGTGAACTACCGATACTTGTCAAGAAACCACAACCACTCACACCCGATCCTTTAAAGGGACACCCTCCTTTGAGAACTCAGTTCGGTGGGTTTCAAAGAAATGACACAGAGCCAGGGATAGAATTGGGAATTCGTGCAGCCTATCATGATCTGTTGGATCCAGTTCATGGGCATCTCCCCTATGCTGAGTTACAAGCGCTGGATTTGAAAATCCGTTTCGACGAAGCACGCTGGTGGATTCATCAACTGAAATTTTTTGAGATTCAAAATCTTTCTGTTTCCCCAACACGATTGGACACGGTTTCAGGAGTTTCTTGGCGAACAAGCGGTGAGTGGCAAGAGGAAGCCCTTGATGAATCTCAGCATAAAGTCATGCGACTTGTTGGGGGCATCGGACAGAGTATAGCGCTACACCCTGATCTAGTTGGATTTACTTTTGCCGATACAATTCTGCAATCACGCACAGGTTCAATGCCAGAAACCAGCTTTCAATTGCAGCCTGCTTTAGGTGTACTCTGGCAAACTGGCGATCAATGGTCCATGCTAGCTCAATCCAGTTATCGCCAACCATTATTGGGGGAAAGCGCAATCGGCCTTAGTACCGAATGGGAGGGTCGTTGGCAGGTAAATTCAAAATGGGGACTTCGTTTTACTTGGCAACAGCAAGGGACTGTACAAGAAGCCAAAGTGCTAATTCATCACTTTTGGTGAAACATGCACGAGCTGCTCAGCCCCACTCTGTTGCCCTTGGTGGCACTGCTCCTTGGTTTATTGGCTTTTGCTATTTGGAAGCAGGATCAAAAGCGACGGCAGTGGGCTGCTTGGCTCTGCAGCATTATCCTCTTGCTGATCTGGTTGCTGAGCGAAGTATGGATCCTGTCGCCATCAAGCGATACCAACTTGGCTGGTCTGCTTACCAAGCATCAACTGTATTCGAACCTGGCATGGTATCTGACCCTTTGTAGTAAAGTTTTATTGTGGCTTTCTCTGCGGTCGACTGCTCCCGTGATTAGAATTGTTCTAGATACCCTTATACTGCTCTTCTTGGTTTTTGGTTTTCTCACCATCTGGGGGATGGTTTGGATGGGTCAATTGCTCAGTAATCCCTAGGCTTTTTGATGTCTCCAAGCGGCTTTTCTTGCAGCACAAAAACCAACCTGTTAATCTTAAGGTTCAAATTTTTACTCTCCTAAGAGCATATGAAAAAATGTATTATTTCAGCTCTGGTTCTAACTATTTTTGGGTTACCAACCTTTAGCTTTGCTGATTCACGACAATCGGTTGAGTTTCCTAAAATGGTGCGCGATCACATGCTGGAAAACATGCGGGACCACCTACTAGCTCTGACTGAAATTCAGCAGTATCTCGCGCTGGAAGAATACGAAAAAGCCTCCACTGTCGCGGAAAACCGACTAGGTATGTCTTCTTTGGGCGGTCACGGTGCATCGCATATGGCCCGTTTCATGCCCGCCGCTATGCAGCAAATTGGCATACAGATGCATAAGTCAGCTAGCCGATTTGCGACTATTGTACAAGAGAGTGGTTTGGAAGGAAGTACACCAAAAATCGCAGAAGGCCTGGCAGGTGTCATGCAGCAGTGTGTTGCTTGTCACAGTTCGTATCGAGTACATCCATGACCAAAAGATATCGATGGAGATACTTCCTGTACTGTCTAATTAGCCTTCTTCTTATCTCTTCAACAACCTGGGCCGCAACTTGTCACTCACCGACTCTAACGTCCCAAGACCTGTCAATCCTTTCACCAACTGGTTTCGGTTGCCATTCGCAAGCCGACAGTAGGATTCATGGAATTCAGTGCGTTCACGACAACCAAGAAGCCTGCCTTCTTCGTAGAAAAGTAACATTACCCGACCCAAACACCTTTGCTAGTTTTACCTCTCAGTTTACTATAATCTCAACAGCCTGCCCCATAGCCAACACCTGTTTTTCAGACTCAATCCAGCCAGTTTTTGAACATATCTTTCTTCGAAATAGTGTCTTCCGAATCTAGGCTATCTAGCTACCCAAATTTTATGTGATTTGACAGAAACTTTTGGTTGTGAGTAGCGACATGATGGAGAATCAGCTCGTTCTGAGGAGAAGGCAACTGACTGCCCTTTTGCTAGCAATGATTGTCGGACTATTTTTGTTTGAACCATGGTCATTATTCTCCAAGCCAATTTGGGAACAGGAACCCAGCAGTGAGAGTATTGCCAAAGGGGAACAAATATTCGCAGCAAATTGTGCGGTATGCCATGGAGAGAAGGCTGTAGGAGAAAACCTTCAACGTCCGCTGGGAGGTATGAAAGATCAAGGAGGTTACCTAGCTCCAGCTCTCAACGGAACTGGTCACGCATGGCATCACCCTGATGAAGTACTGTTTAGGATCATTCATGAAGGTTCGATTGCGGAAGATTCACCAATGCGGGGCTTTGCTGGAAAACTAAATGATTCCGAGATTGTTGCTAGCATCCATTACTTCAAATCACTCTGGCCAAAAGAAATTCTGAATCGACACACAGAAATGGTACAACACTGATTCATTCTGAGTTTCATTCCATACTCTCTTACTACGGAATTCCAATGAAAACACTGATAAGTAAACTTCTATTCTTACTATCACTAACAGTGGCATCTGCTGTTTGGGCCTCCGATATCACGATGTACAAGCACCCACAATGTGGCTGCTGTGAAAAGTGGGCGAATATCCTGCGTGATGAGGGACACCAGGTTACTAGTAAAGGCACCTACAACATTGAACAACTCAAAAATCAGATGGGATTACCCAACTCTCTGCGCAGTTGCCACACTGCCATCATTGGAGATTTCATCATTGAAGGACATGTACCTGAAAAGACACTCGCTCGCTTTCTTGCTGACCCACCAGTTGGTGCCCAAGGGCTAGCTGTACCGGGGATGCCCATCGGTTCACCGGGGATGGAACATCCAACCCGAAAAGACGCATATGATGTGCTTTGGTTTGACCAGCAAGGCAAGGCACAGGTCTTCGAACACATTGACTAAAGCTCTTGTCGCAAAGCAAATCTCAAAAGCGTTGTGAGGGCTCTACCCCGCGCTAATTTACTGAAGATAATTTCATACGCTAAACACCAACGGAGTTAGAGATGTCCGATCTCGGCACGATCGCCTTGATGATTGCTCTTGCTGCTTGTCTATACGGCACAGTTGTACCCCATCTGGGTGTTAGAACAAACAACTGGAACCTGATTCGTTCTGCACAAAATGCGAGCATCATCAGCTTCTTTCTGATTGCCATCGCCTCTGGAGTGCTCATCCACGCTCTTGTAATAAGCGACTTCAGCATCTTCTATGTCTGGCGCAACTCAAGCGTTGACATGCCCATGTTTTTCAAAGTGACGGCATTCTGGGGAGGTCTGGAAGGTTCGCTGCTATTTTGGATTTTGGTTCAGAGCTTCTTCGCAATGGTCGTTGCCTTTCGCTACCAGTATAGCAATCGAGAAATCATTCCCTATGTAATCGCCACTCTGAATGGAATCCTCTGTTTTCTACTAGTTTTACTTCTCGGATGGTCCAACCCTTTAGATCTGCAAGCAACCATTCCTGCAGAAGGACGAGGACTGAATCCGTTGCTACAGCACATTGCCATGGTGGTTCATCCACCTTCGTTGTATCTGGGCTTCATCGGTTTTAGTGTTCCCTTTGCGTTCGCGATTGCCGGGATGATTCGAGGCAAATTAGACAATGAGTGGGTACTGACCACTCGCCGCTGGACTCTGGTCTCTTGGTATTTCCTCTCAATGGGGTTGATCCTCGGTGGGCAGTGGGCGTATGAAGAATTAGGGTGGGGTGGTTTCTGGGCTTGGGATCCTGTTGAAAACGCTGCCTTCATGCCTTGGTTGACAGGTACCGCTTTCCTACACTCTGTGATGATCCAGGAAAAGCGCAACATGCTCAAAATCTGGAATGTTGTGTTGATCATCATCACATATGGGCTGACCATCATCGGAACATTTCTAACCCGCTCAGGAGTAGTTAACTCGGTTCATTCCTTCACTCAATCTGAAATTGGCCCCGCCTTTCTGGTCTTCCTCGCTGTTGTTTTGGTTGTTGGTTTTGCGCTGCTCTTTCGGCGCATTCAAATGCTGGAATCCGAACACAAGATGGAAGCCGTACTCTGCCGTGAAAATGCCTTTCTTGTTCAGAACGTAATCTTTGTAGGCATGGCATTCACTGTTTTGCTAGGAACCACATTCCCACTACTAGCAGAAGCAATTCGTGGCACAAAATTGTCCATTCAAGCACCGTTTTTCAACACGATCATGGCACCGATGGGCTATGTTCTATTTTTCTTAATGGGTACTGGGACCGTGCTTGCCTGGAGGAAATCAAGTAAAGAAAGCCTGCGCAGAAACTTTCAGAACCCAATGATTACAGCAACTGTTGGAACTATCATCCTGGCTGTTTTCATACCCTTTCATTTGGAAGCGTTTACAATTTTTTGGATCGCTATCTTTGTCACGGTCACCATCCTGATTGAAGTTGGTAAGGCGGCCCATGTGAAAGGCAAACAGTTACAGGCTGGACCTCTAGTAGGAATGATTCACGTTTTTCAGCGCAACCAACGTCGGTACGGTGGATTAGTGATTCACTTGGGAGTGGTACTGATGTTCCTTGGCTTTGCTGGCACTTTCTTCAGCGAGGAGCGCGATCTAACACTGGAACGCGAAGAAATGGTGCCACTCAACGCCTACTATCTAAAGTTCACTGGTGTTGAACAATTTCAGGTACGCAACGCAACACACCGAGCTGCGGTCATTGAAGTTTATGATCAGGACAAACAGTTGCTGGAAGTGATGAAGCCTGCCAAAAGCTTCTATCCAACCCAACCACAACCCCTGACTGAAATTGCACTACGCAGAGAATTCCTGAAAGACCTCTACCTGATATTTTCCAGCGAATCTGGTGCTGACAGCGAATTAGTGACAATCAAGACCTATGTCAATCCACTCGTTGGTTGGGCCTGGATGGCTCTTCCCGTATTCACTCTGGGTATCGGTATCTGTTTAACTTATCGACCACGCAGTTTGACCTCGCGCCAGAAAGTATTGCGTCAACAGTATATTGCTGCTGAAGGCTGAGTATGTGGAAGTCATGGAAATTCTGGACAGTTTGGGCCACCTTGGGTGGATTGATTGGTCTGTTCGCTTTTGGTTTCACCACAGACCCCAAGAAAGTTCCTTCTCCACTGATTGGTCACGAAGCTCCAAATTTTCAACTCGTCAATCTCTGGAACGGGGAATCTGTTGAACTAAGCGCTCTACACGGTAAGCCTGTAGTTTTGAACTTCTGGGCTTCCTGGTGCGTTGAATGCCAACAAGAAGCTCACATTCTGGAAGCTTTTCACAAGCGTTACGGTGAAACAGTTCCTCCCCGGGTTCACGTAATTGGTGTAGCCATTCAGGATAAATCTGAGCAAGCACAGGCTTTTGCACGACAGTTTAATAAGACATACTTCCTTGGCCTCGATAACACCAATGGTGACATCGCTTTGGAGTATGGTATCTATGGGGTGCCAGAAACGTTTTTTATCGATCCTCAAGGAAAGATTCGTTTCAAGCAAATTGGGGGGGTCAGCGCAGAATTGATGCAGGAACAAGTCGACGAAATGCTTGGTCAAGGGTAGTCTTAATCAGATTAGAAAACTTAGTTTTTTGAGACAGGAGGCCTCATGAAGTTCATTATTACTTTTCTGCTAAGTTTCGCTGTTGGCTGGAGTGGTCTGCAGGCTGACCAACGTAATCCAAAATTGCCTGATCTTTTTAGTCAGCTAGCGCAGGCGGAAACCTCCTATACGGCAAGTCCGATTGTTCAAAACATTTGGACGATCTGGTTAAAGCATCCGGACTCACAGCTTACACAAGCCATGAAAGCAGCTTCCGAGATCATGCAAAACGGTGATTTGAAGCAAGCTGAGTTATTATTTACGCAATTGATCGAAAAAGCTCCTGGCTGGGCAGAGGCCTGGAACAAGCGAGCCACCGTTCGCTACTATAGAGGCAACCTGATCGGCTCGATTGCTGACATCAAGGAAACTCTTGTCTTGGAACCTCGCCATTTTGGCGCACTCTCTGGTCTAGGAATGATTCAAATGCGTCTTCAGGATTATTCAGAGGCCTTATCAACCTATGAGTCTCTGCAAAAAATCCATCCAAACTCACAGGATGTTGGCAGAATACTTCCAGCACTACGTCAGCAGATTTCTCAACAGTACCTCTAAACCTTCCTCTTCAAACTACCATCCATGAAATTCCAGCAAGTCCAGGAACTCTGGGAAATCAATCCAAATCAGTTCCTTGGATTGTTCAGTCCACCGGGTCAGAAGGAGCATCAATTATTTGCTGCACTCTGTGGAGCAGCAGTAAGGGGAAAAACTGATCTTGTTCAGATTAGTTCACAGGAACTTGAGAGAGAATCTGGATTAAAGGGTGATGAACTCAGCGCAATGCTTATACAACTGGAAGGAAAGGGAGTAGCTCGTAGAATCAAGGAATCCAAATGACTCTATCTACGCTAGGTGAGAGCTATCCACAATTACATGCCAGCGCTTATGTTGCAGAGAGCGCACAGATCATTGGCAATGTTCGGCTAGCGGCCAAGAGCTCTGTTTGGTTTCAAAGTGTGCTGAGGGGAGATTCGGATCTAATCATAATTGGTGAAGAAACAAACGTACAAGATGCGACCATCTGTCACGTTGATCCAGGCTTTCCTTTAGAGATTGGTACTCGAGTCACAGTCGGTCATCGCTGCATTTTGCATGGCTGCACGATTGGAGATGACTGCCTGATCGGGATGGGAGCTATTCTGATGAACGGTGTGCGAATCGGAGAGGGAAGTATCGTTGGAGCAGGAAGTTTATTGCTGGAAGGAACCGAAATTCCTCCTTTTTCGCTGGTAGCCGGTTCACCGGCCAAAGTGAAGAAAACTTATGGGCCCGAGGTTCTTGAACAGATTCGTCAGGCAAGTGCCCATTATGTCAGTAGAGCAGAACACTACCGCAGCAACTGGCGGAAACTCGAATCCTAGGCGCTTTGTGCAAGAGCGTCGTAGTTCATGGGGGAGGCGTTGTATCGGTGAATTTCCGCAAACACCTGGCGCAATTCCTGTGGACTCAGGTCTGAAAGAACCTTGTGATTGCTCCCTAGCAGACGGTTCAGAAAAAGCATCTGTTGCTCTTCAGATCGATAACCAAAAATCTTCAGTTGTTGTCGCAAAACATCGAAGACTCGTTGACTAATCTGAGGTTGGCTTTCTTCCTCGACTACTTGAAAATTTTCCTTGGACAGAGAACGCAATTCTTGGCGCAGTTCTACTTCTTCAGAAAGCTTTGAAAATCTTTTGCGCTCTCGGAGGACTTCCACCACAACGATCAATCCTGTGATCATCAGGGAAATCAAACAAAAACCGAGTAGTATGGTCTCCATGAACAAACTCCGTTGGCATGCGGAAAAAAAATTGCTAAGGCATCCGGCCTAAGGCATTGACGCACACAAGATCCACAAAAGCACAAAGCAGACCAACCCTTCCTGTCTATATTTCTCATCAAAACAACCCAACAAACACTCTTTGTAGCGCAAGCAACTCTTGAAGAACAGCACCATTTACGCTTCTCCAGCACCACCTCAACTTGATCCCCGACCTCATGCGGACCTGCGGGCACAGACCCGCCAATTGGCTGGTGAACACCTGCGAAACGTGGAGCTCGCACCGGCAATTCGTCGCAGTCAGGAATTACAAAATTCTCTACTCACTGAATATGCGGGTGACTCACCAGAAAATATCGAACTTCTGAAAAAATGTCTTCAAGAAGTCAGCATCATGGGAATCAATTTTGTGATTCCCAAACGGCGTGTACTCCTCAGTGTTCATGAGATTTTGCGTCTATCAAACCTTGGGTTTCGCTTTGGCAAACTGGACCCAGACTTTGAGATTCACTTACAGCAAGGTCGTCGTATTCCTTTTTTTCAGGGAGAACCACTTCCCAAGCAAAACTGGGAACAAAAATTTGCCTGTGTACTCAAACACAAAATTTGCCTGGAACTTCTACAAGAATATCGTTCCGCTTTGGAAACTATTAATCAGCAACGTCAACAAACTCTTGAAAGCAAGAATAAGAATTCAAGCCTGAACAAGGAACTACGGCAGCACGCAGAAGAGAACATGTTCGAGTTTAAGGTTCCAACCAAGTTCGATTTACTCGATCCCCCACTAATTCCAATAGAGGAAAGCCTATTTGCTCATGATCAGCAAGTAATGGAAGCAACCCTGTCGGATGTTGCCAAGAAAGTACTGGAGATGCAAAACCAGCGAGAGCTTCCTTCTTTATTTCAGGAAACCACACTTCCCGAGATTCAGAGTGTACCGCACCATGTGATGATTCTGTTGGACATGAGTGCTTCGACCTTCGAGAAAGAAATCTTTAAGCTCTCCAATCTGGTTTGTGCAGAGTTATTGAGAACTTTGCCGACCTATTTGCCTGACGCTACGTTGAGTATTTTACCCTATAGCGACGGTGCTCAGGGGATAATGAATAATTTTCAGAATTTCATTGCACCAGGCGGCACAACTGCCTACGATGCCATCTTTTCATTTTCTCAGCAGTTGCTTGGGAAAACAGAAGGGCATCGAGTGGTGATTCATCTCTCTGATGGATTACCCAACAGCTTGGAAGACGCTTGCCAACAGGCCAAACAATTTCCGACGCTCAATATTCACTATGGACAAATCATTTTTGGCCATACTAAAAGAGTTGGTGACTTAGCAGATTATCTGTTTGTAGATGAAGCTACTACTTCCGGACAAGATCGAGATTCCACCCGTTTTGAAAAATATGTGTCTCACTTCACTGATGTTGCCTTGGCTTCACAAGGGGAACAAATCATACTCTGGGTCATGCAACATCTTGATGAAGCGGTGATCGCCATGCTGGATCTATTTATCGGGCAATATTTCCTGCAGCAAGCTTCACCTGAGACTACTCATTCTGAAGACACACCCACGTCCCTCTAGACCCCTTACTATTCGTTACCTGTTATGCGAACACCGGTTGCTGCTCTCCCGGACGCAGTGTGTGAAGAGTTGGACTTATTACAACAAGTTCAACAGGGAGCCTTGCGTGATCAAGCTGATGAAGCTGACCCCAATTATTATGATGACATTCTCGAGTTGCGTGATTCTCTGAGTGAAGCGCATCCAGAGGATTTACCGGCGCTGACTACCCAAATTGAGCAACTGGTTCTGCTTGCTCAACGTCAACAAGAGAGGACACCACGGAATCGAAGTTTTCACTGGCACTCCCCATATTTTGCCCACATGCGCTTGCAGGAGCAGGGGAAAACTCGGGACCTACTGCTTGGCAACCAGAATTTCTTCTCAGGCCATCTCTCCTGCTCCATAGTCGATTGGAAGAAGGCTCCGGTTAGTCAAATTTTCTATCGTTACCAGGAAGAGGAAGAATATATTGAAGAACTGGGAGGGCGTGAAGTTGAAGGACGGCTTTTACTGAGAAGACTAGTCCGTATCGAAGATGGGGTTCTCCGCAGTGTCAGTTGCCCACAAGGAACGTGGTTTTTTGAAGACGGTCAGTGGTTTCAGTGGGAACAGACAAGGATTGAGTTGAGTGGTGGAAGTGGTAGTGCTACCCGACCAGTCCATGAAGTTGGACCATACCGACTGGATAAGCACCTACCTCAAATCACAGCCCTGATTGATGAACGGCAGTTTGAAATCATTAGTCAGCCAGAAGCTGGAGTGATTCTTATTCAGGGTGGGGCTGGTTCGGGCAAAACAACAGTGGCTTTACATCGACTCGCCTACCTGATGACGCAAAAGCCAAACTACTTCAACAGCAATGGCATCCTACCAATTGTTTTCAATCGGGCCCTTGCCCAGTACATTAGCAAGCTGCTACCTTCACTTGGAGTTGATGGGGTAGAAGCAAGAGTCTTTCAGGAATGGGTTGCTCAGTTGCGTCAACGTTTTTTCCCAGACCTGCCTTCTCGTTATGCTGAGAATACTCCCGTAAGAGTGATCGAGTTCAAGCGAAGCCCTGTCATTCTTGCTTGGTGTGCTAAGGAACTAGAGCATCGGCTGGAACGATTTCAGGCTACCCTGATGGAATTGTTTAGCTCATTGACCAACGGGGGTGATGTAATCACTGTGTGGAACAGTTCTGCTAACTCTCCAGTGACCGAGCGGTTATCTCGCCTGTTGAAATGGACCCAGGGGCAAGAAGCCTTTACACATCTACCACCTATGCCCGATTCCTCGATCCGGCAGCGAATAGACCGCCTGGTGGAAGATTGGTTCCCTGATGTCCTCAAGAATCCTCAAGCATTAGCTCTTCAACTCTGGAATGACGCACTGATTCAACGTAGAGCCTTGCAGGAAGCAATCACTGATTTTGCTCCAGGTTCGTTCAGTGAAAGTCAACTCGACGAAATTTGGAGTTGGAACGTACGTTGTTACCAGCGGCGTCAGGTCATCGTCGGAGAACGAGTCGAAGAAGATGGAGAAACACCCGAAGGCTGGCTAGAAAATCAGAGTCTCAGCGATGAATTGCCAACCCTAGATGAAGAAGACGACACTCTACTATTGCTGCTTTACCAACTGACTACGGGACCTCTCCGTGGTCGGAAGAATAAATTACTGCAGTATCCTCATTTACTAGTGGATGAGGTCCAGGATTTCAGTATTCCAGAGCTTCAGTTACTACTCTCCATGACGCCTTCAGAGCGTAGAAGCGTAACGTTGGCTGGAGATATGGATCAACGTATTTTGGCAGGAAATCGCTATCAGGACTGGGATACCATGTTACAGGCCCTGAGTGTGGAAGTTACCGCAATGGAACCGCTAACGATTGGCTACCGGTCTACCTACGAAATTATGGAGGTTGCCAGGCATGTCATTGGCCACCTAAGCGTAAATACCGTATGGGAAGCCACAAGACATGGTGCGCCTGTGGAACGGTTTGGCTTTCAGCATCCAGGAGTACTGATTGCGTTTCTAGTAGACAGTCTCGGCAGTTTACTGAGAAGAGAACCTTCTGCGAGGGTGGTTGTACTTACCCGTGAGCTACCGGAGGCTAGAAAAATTGCAGAGCAGTTAGAGCGAGCCGAAATACCAGGATTACGATTGGTTGCCGATCAGGATTTTTCTTTCAGGGCCGGAGTTGAAGTGACTGATATTTCACAAACCAAGGGACTTGAATTTGACTATGTACTCTTAGTCGACGCAGATGCTTCCACTTATGGCCCAGATGATCTATCTCGGCACTTGCTCTACGTCGGGATCACTCGTGCTGCTCATCAACTGTGGCTGCTTCATTGCGGTAACCCATCTTCTCTCCTTCCAGACACCCTCCGCTGAAGTCTGTGATCGCCCTTCCAGCAAGCGAGAAAACAGTGGAATTTCTCGGGGTAATTTGGAGTCAGGTAGTGGTAAGAAGACTTCTGCGTTGCGCTCCGTGACCTCTCCCTCTAGCAAGCCATTTTTATCATTTATATTGAGTGGAGGAGACGTCGCATAGCTTAGAAGTAGCTTTCCTTCGAGCGACTTGAGATTGGGATGATAGATTCGTAGGCGTTCTTGGTACTCACGAGTCTGAATCAAGTAGTAGGCGATACGCGACCAAACTGGCAGAGCTCCACTGGAACCTGTCAGGCGGAACCGGTTTGCAGTTGCTTCGGCTTCCCCAGGTCGATCTGAGCCAACATAGACGGCGATTGTGTAACCTCCTTGAGTTTGCATTCCCTGTCGTGTTGGAACTGGCAGATGACCAACAAAGGTCGCATTTGAATAATTGTTGGCAGTTCCCGTTTTGCCCAGAGCAGGGATTTGTACTGTCACCTGTCTTCCATCTTCACGCACATACTCTGTTTGTAGAAAGCGTTTTGCTCTTCGACCTGTTCCATACTCAACTACTGAACGCATGATTTCTTGCAAAGCTCGATTGACACCGGGATCTAGAACGTTACGAGATTGATGATTCGCTGCGTAAATAGTTCTGCCCCCGGTATCCTCAATCCGTTGAATCAATGACCAATGATTTTTGGGTGATGTGGAATCTCCAAAAACTTGACCCGTGGCCAGTGACTGATAGAGCATTGCAAGATCTTGTAGCGTTACGTCATTCGCACCAAGCGGAAACGAAAGCACCGGCTGAAGTGAGCTCTCGACACCTAGGAGGGCTGCTACTTCCACCACTGTCTGTAGGGAAAGCAGCATCCTGAAGTCATGATTCCAATAAAGACGTGCCGTTGAATAGGGCTCCTGGCGCAATAAATCCTGCTGACGTTGTTGCATCAAGTCTTCAAGTCCCTGAAAAATTGTGGAACGGATCTTTCCGTGTAACCAAATATTAGCTGGCGAAAAGAAGCGCTCTCGCTGATTCGAAGTCCAGACCTGATTGTACAAGCGGAAGCGATAGGGAGTTATGGGAACCCAGCCTTTTGTAAGATCACGAGGGTTCTCTGCGTAAGCTAATCGTGGGGGTATTGGGGTTTTATAAGGATCTGTCCGCAGCGCACTCTCATGAACATAAAAGTTTTGGATCCACTCTCCTGCCACCTGATCATCAATTTTAAAACTACCGTTGAGGAAAGCATCTTCTGTTTGTACCAGTTGCTGTCGCAATCGTTCTTGCACCTCCTGAAGGCGCAAAAAGTTATGTTCCAATAACTCTCTTTCGCGGCTTACACGCGCAGAACCCGAACGCAAGCGTGAGCGCACCTCAGCACGCCAGTTCCGACCATGATAAAGATTGCGTAGCGCCTGCTCTTCTTCAGGTGGTTCAAAGGCAGTGTTGCGTAAAAGTTCCTGCCGAGCCGCCTCCATCAAGTACGGCTGCATTCGATACTGAGTGTCAATAATTCCATAAGTATCTCGCAACCGGACAACGTAATCTGCACGGCTCTCATTCTCTTCTCGTGCAAAGCGGGCAAATTCCATTAGTCGTTCGAACTGCTCTAGGTCCAAGTAATCAAGCAGGTGTTCCAGCAAGTAGATACTGGCTAGATTCTCTGAAAGCGCGCCAGCCCAGACCATCGAACTTTGATTATCTGGTGGATTATGATCGGGCTTGGGAATGTAGATTTCACCCTGCCATTGATAAACCCGATACTCATTGGACAAGGCCTCCAACGGATTCCAACCCAACTCCATTGCCACCATGTACAGTAGCAACTTAAAGGTTGATCCAGGTTGACGATAGGCCTGCATGGCCCTGTTGAATCCACGAGGGTCAAATCCACCTACAAAAGCCCGAACCTCACCATCTTGCAAAACCATCACACCACCGTCGAGGGTTGGCTGCTGTTCAATGCTTGCCTGCCAAATAGATCCGTCGTTATCACGTTGATGCAAGGCCACTAGAATTGAGCCACCAGTTTTCAGGTTCTCAAGCGCTTGCTGAAAATCTTTTTTTCGAAGTTTGTTGGGTGCTTGTGGATTTATTCGACGGACGAACTCTTCCAACAATAAACCCCGCACTTCTGCCCGATCAGTTCCCACTTGAACCTTTACGCTCGGGTTATCTCCCAGCAACACCTCTTCAATTCGGCCAGTGTAGAAATTTCCTGATTCAGGTTGTAATGAGGATGGCTCTGGATTCGTGACTGGAGCAGCATAGCCATTGCGCTGAAATTCTAAGCGAGAGAGATGTCGCCGCAACTCAAACTGCGCAAGATATTGAAGATTGGGGTCAAGTGTCGTCTGAATGCGGAGTTCTCCCTTCTCCACACCCTCAGCACCATAGTCCTGTAAAATGGAGTGAAATGGCTCCTCGTTCATCTGCTGGCGGACCACCTCAATCTGGTGATTGTCTTGATAACGGAAAGACCCTTGTCGAAAAGCTACCAAATCCTGGGAAGCATCAAGGAAACGCTCCTCAGAGATGAGTTCCATTTCCAGCATATTCCGTAAGACATAGTCTCGACGCTCCGTTGCTCTCTCAACAATACGCTGTATTTCCTCTGGATTCTGGGTTCGGAATGGATTGTAGTTTGCCGGCCCCTTAACCGAACCGGCAATGAAGGCGATCTCAGAAAGATTCAGGTCTGAGACATTTTTGTTGAAATAGTAACGGGCCGCTATCGCCAATCCCTGTCCTGTTCCATGCACGTGGAAGAGATTGGTATAGAATTCTAGAATATCTCTTTTGCTGTAGCGAGCTTCCAGCCGCAGAGCATCCAGTGTCTCTAGGGCCTTGTTTGCCCAACGATCCTCTCCGTGTTCTGGCCGGTGTTCAAACAAAAGTTCTGAAGTCTGCTGGGTGAGAGTACTACCTCCCTGAATAACACGCCCTGCAAGCAAATTAGCCCAAGACGCTCGAAGGATTCCAATAGGATCGACGCCGATATGCTGGTAAAAAGATTGGTCTTCACTGGCAATGATTGCGTCAAAGAATGCTTCTGGAATCACCGCATCCAGATCAGAATCAATCCGAGTTGGCTGGTTAGCCTGCAGGTAAAGAAGATGGACTTGATCGTAGAAGGCGCCTAATTTCGTGCGTTGATCACGATAGTAGACAGTTGTTTCGGTAAGCAGACGCTGCTGGATCGCTTTACGATCAAGATGAGGGGCAGGAGCTAGAAACACAAGATAGCCCAGTACTGCTGTACCAGTCAGCAGTACTAGATTGATCAGCGTGAAGAGCCCGAAGCAGGCTTTGGCGACATATCGTGGAACTGACAAGATCTCACATCAGGTAGCAGGAAATTCATTTGCGTGAATCGGGTCACTCTTGGCAGCCATGATGAAATCACTCTCCACCAAGCCATCAATCTTGTGTGTCCAATAGCTCACACGTACGTTGCGGAAGGATAGTATCAACTCAGGGTGATGACCTTCTGATTCTGCTAGATTCGCAATTAAATTCGTGAAACGAAGAGCTTCTTGGTAAGAGGGAAAGACATAATCTTTCTGAAGATGATGCTCGTTGATCATCTTCCAGCCATTTTGCAATTCTTGGAGTAGCACTTCTAGCGCATCTCCTTTAAGCGGTGGAACACCTCCACGGCGAGGCGCACACTGCCTTTGGGACAACTCCATTATTCTCTTCTCCTTGAATTCGCTTGCTGCAAAATAAAGCCCACTGCAAACTATTGAAACACTTGTATTTTGCCTGGGCTAACCAGTATTTCGCAAATCAATTCCCCTGCATTCAGAAATATGACAACTCCTCAATCTCACTCTGTGTTGTGCTGTGAACGAGAACTCCATGTAGAAGTTTGGAATCCTGCTGCGAGTGAAACTCTGGTCCTTTGGCACGGATTGACACGTACAGGAAGAGACTTTCGCACACTGGCAACCCATCTCCCTCCACACTATCGCCTGCTAATTCCTGATACTCTTGGACGAGGTCATTCGCAGTGGGCACAAGATCCAATAGTGGAATATACCGTCCCATTCTACATGAAACAGGCAGTTGCTTTGTTAGACCATTTTCAGGTCGAGCGTTGTGGCTGGATCGGAACTTCGATGGGTGGGACCATGGGCATGCTGCTTGGAGCCACCAGTTTACATAAGCTCTTGGTGGGACTAGTGATCAACGATATCGGTCCAGAGTTACCCACCGGAGCGATTCAGAGGATTGCGAGCTACGTTTCCAGGCCCCCAACTCTCAACAATTTTCAGGAACTGAAGCAGTACTTTCGGCAGGTCTACCAACCGTTTGGGTGGCTTAGTGATCAGGAATGGCAGGAATTAGCAATTTCCTCAGCTAGGAGGATAGATGATGGGAGATGGACCGTTCACTACGATGTACGTTTATCAGAACCCTTTGCCCAAGCGTCCCAAGGAAGAGATCTGTGGGAGATCTACGAGCAGATTTGTTGTCCAGTGATGATTCTTCGAGGTGAATTTTCCGATATACTGACTCCCAGTGTTGCAGAACAAATGACAACTAGGGGGCCAATGGGAAAGTTGTTTACCCTCCCGAACTGTGGACATGCACCCTATCTGAACACTCCCGAACAAATCGGTCTTCTAAAGAAATTTTTGCAGGAGATTTTCCACCAAGCTTCCTAAGCAGCTGCCTGTAACCGCTGCGACCAGTTACAAGCTTGCTGGAGATACTCTTTCTCCCCGTCTTCATTGAGGAGTGGTGAAATCTCTTCCCAAACTCGCTTGTGATAGTGCTGCAACCAATTCCATTCGTCTTCTGTAAGCAGTTCTTCGCAGACTAGCTTACGCTCAAAGGGGATCAGGGTCAGTGTGTCAAAGCAAAGCCACTTTTTGCCATCTGGATGCCTAGGATGTTGGGTAGCTGACTGCACAACATAGAGATTTTCCAAGCGAACTCCTCCCCAACCCGTGCGATAGTACCCAGGCTCATTGGAAATGATCATTCCAGACCGAAAACCAACATCTCCAGCAAAGGCCGATATGCGTTGTGGCCCTTCATGCACTCCAAGGAAGGCTCCTACGCCGTGACCCGTTCCATGTCCAAAATCAAGTCCTTCATTCCATAACAAAGATCGAGTCACACCATCCAGCACCGCACCATTCGTACCCTCAGGAAAAACCTGGCGAGCCAGTCGAATATGTGCTTGCAGCACCCTCGTATAGCATCGTTGTTGCTCAGCATCAGGCTCTCCCCAGATCATCGTACGAGTCGCATCGGTTGTTCCTCCTCCACACTGAATTCCAGAGTCGACCAAGAGGAATTCGCCATCTGTCAGAATTTTCTCTGCACTCGGATTGCTGTAATGAACAATCGCTGCGTTAGCACCAGCTCCAGCAATTGTTTCAAAGCTCAAATCTGCAAAATCTGGTCGTTTCTCATAGTAGCTACGTAGCCATCCAGCATATTGTTGTTCACTTACCTTTTCACTATTCCGCTCAGCTTGCTTCAATCTAGCAAGACTCTGAACTTTTCCAACTGCTGCCTGTCGGTGAGCGTAGCGAATACGCTGCAATTCGACTTCATTCTTCAGAGCACGTGGCATGATAACTGGACTTTCTACTTCCAATACCTGGGCAGATTGATCTTGTAATAATAGCAAGGTGCCCATTGTAACCCCCTGTGGGTCCAACCAAACATACGCAGAATCATCCGCTGCTAAATGCTTCAAGGTGGGAGCGTAGTCCTCATATGGATAGAACGTCCAATCCGTTAGTGATTTTAGTTCTGTGCTAGTAGGAAAATGACAAAAGCAGATTGCTTCTGTCTTGGAAATCAGCGCATAGGATTCGAAGACTGGATTACAAGGAACGTCCTTTCCCCGCAAATTAGTCAACCAGGCAATCTCATCTAGCTGGGTCAACAATAAATGTGTAGCCTGATGTTTATCTAGTTGGTCACGCAATTCTGTCAATTTTTCTAAGGTGGAACGACCCGTCCAAGAAAGTGGCAACAAATTAGGTTCTACCCGTTCAGGCATCGCAATTGATCCGGTCTGATCAACTAAGTTACCAAGCACTGGTACCAACTCCGACTGGCAGTTCATCAACGCCTGCGACCAACGTCGCCAACTCCGTGGGCTAACTGTAAACGGATCTACTCCGAAACGACATCCAATCGATTGCCCTGCGAGCCATTCCACGACGTCTGGAACTCCGGCGAGCCCTAGTTTTCGGATTTCAAAATGATCTCCGCTTTGCGCATCTGCTTGAATATAGTAGCGAGAGTCTACAAAAAGCTGCGATCGTCCTTCCCGCAGAACAATCGCAATGCCAGCAGATCCATTGAATCCGCTCAATGCTTCCAAACGACGATGGTGCAGAGGCACATACTCGTTCAGGTGCTCATCTGTCGTTGGTACTAAATAGCCATCTAATTCAGATTCCTGAATCAACTTCTGTAGCTGCGACAGACGACTGGACATTTATAAATCTCTTTTGATTTGCGATTAGTTTGTGTTGGCCTTCAAGGCCAACACTTTTTGGGGAATGTAGGGAACAATCAGAATAGTTTGATCGGTGATTTAACACCTTCGGTAGGATAACGCGGGCGTGGGCGACTAGATGGACGTGTCCCGTATTCAGGCTTTACTCTGAATGGATTGAAGTTCCGGCGTTGCGTATCATCATCTTCCAACACAGAGCGTCGGAGCGAACCGTAGTTCAGTGGATAAACCGGCGGACTTCCCGTATTGCTCTCCAACATGCTGTTCACTGAACGGCCCCTACGAACCTCAGCTTGGTATGCTTGATCATAGTAGCCACTTTGATAACCAGCACGAGACTGTGTTCGATGCTGCTGAAGTTGCTCATAGTTAATGCCTGGGCTTCGCGGCGCCATTGGCTTTCCACCGGTGATTCTTCGAGCTTCAGCTTCCTGTACTCCAAGATAGAGCAACACAAAGCACATCCATACAATCCATGGTTTCATAATCCTATCTCTCTTCTTGGATTTCGATTTATGATAAAAGATGTGCAAATACCAAACAAATATTTTACCACCTTCTTCTATCGAAGATCTTTAGGTTAGACTACGAATCAAATCAATAGCCCATTCTTCTTCCTGATAAGCAGAAGAATCTGCAGCCACACCACCTTGTGAAATCAGAATTTCAGGGGCTTGGTCCAATGGCGGCTGTGTGGGCTTAGTACGCTTCGCGGCTGTACGAGGAACTATCATCCGGACTTCTTCTTCGCGCAGCGTCTGGATCATCTCACGCATCTTATAGCTGCGCATCAATTGACCCAGTATGCGTTTGGTGTAAAGATCCAGAAGATTAGGCCCCTCACGATGGAAAAGAGCAAACCATTGTAACGGTTCTTGTGTATGGATCATCGCTGTACCATTGAAAAGCGGAAGAAAGGTCGCTGGCACCTCATCATTCCAAGCAATCAATGTACAGTCGCCAAAAGCCTGTTCCGGCGTTGCATGGTCATCTAAAAGCGTTTGAAGCAACTGCGGCGCAATATTGGGATAGGGCGTCAACAGGTTTCGCAGATGATCTCGGCGATTTCCTTGTTGCCAGGCTTCTACGCAATGCGCCTCACACTCTCCCTCAACATGGCAGATTGGACAAACGAGATCTATTCGACTGGTGATCTGACGTTGATTGATCATTTTGACAGTGGTTCTGCTTCCAGCAGGTAGGTTTTGGCTCCAGTGATCTGAACTGGCACTAATTCTCCTGGTTCAGCGGCACAGTTTGCAATCGCAACCGAATGGTAACCTCGACTCCTTCCGTTGAGTCGATTTGGGTCCTTCAAATAAGGGCCTTCGACCAAGACCTCCTGCGAACTACCGATCAAAGCCTTGTTTTTGGCTTTTACAATCGGTTCCTGTAATTCCAATAGCCGGCGCAATCTCTCGATCTTGACCTCTTCTGGCAACTGTCCCGAATATGCCGCCGCAGGTGTATCTGGCCGTGGGGAATACTTAAATGCGAAGATCTGGTCATAATGGACGGTTTGGATCGCTTGCAAAGTCTGTTCGAAATCCTCTTCTGTTTCACCAGGAAAGCCAACAATCATATCAGTTGATAACGTTCCCTGTGGTACGTAGCGGCGATACAAGGCTACTTTTTCCAGATATTTTTCCAAGGTATACCAGCGACGCATTCGACGCAGCACACGATCTGAACCCGACTGCAGAGGTAGATGGAGTTGTTCACATAAACTGGGCAACTCAGCAAATCCTTCCGCAAGTTCTTCTCGAAAATCTTTAGGATGTGGTGAAGTAAATCTTATGCGTTGCAATCCCTCAATCTTATCCATTCGCCTTAGCAATTCGACAAAATCGACACCATCTGCCTTGTACGAATTGACGTTCTGCCCAAGTAAACAAATTTCACGAACTCCCTGAGCAACCAGATTTCTAGCTTCCTGCAAAATATTTTTTGGTTCCCGACTCACTTCCAAACCCCGTGTCACTGGGACAATACAAAAAGAGCAAAAATTATTACACCCTTTGGTAATCGCAAGATGAGCTTTCAGGCTAGCTCCTTTTGATAAAGAAACTTCCTCTGGGATAAAATTTCTGACTTTTTGACGAGGAGCTACACGATTCGTCCTTGCGATACGCTCTCCCTGAGCAACTTCTGCTAAAAGTTCAGGGAGTTCGAATAAATTATCTGTACCAAAGACCAAATCGACACTGCGTTCTCTTACAAGAATTTGCTGACCTTCCTGTTGTGCAACACACCCACCAACTCCAATTTTCAGCTTAGGATTAGCTTGTTTCAGTTTCCGCAGCCTGCCTAGCAAGCTATAAACTTTTTGTTCTGCCTTATCTCGAACAGAACAGGTATTCAGCAGAATCAAGTCAGCTTCTCCAGCCTCATCTGTGTACTGATAATTTTCCTGATTCAAGATTTCGAGCATCTTATCGCTATCGTACTCGTTCATCTGACAACCAAAGGTTGCTATGTGCACCTTACGTTGAGGCAAAGTCGATTTCATGAAATGGTCAAATTGGTTAAGTATTAGGCTAATTCAACAGACTGCAACGGACTTAGACCCATTTCTGCGGCACAGATAGAGCATGCGACATCTTGTAGATCCTGAGGATATTCCACATAGTGAGACTTACCATTATTTTGCCAGAGTGTCTCCTCGAGTTGTAAGCCGTGGGCTGTTGGACGAACAAACTCGTACCATTCTGTGCGATACAAGTTCTGCAAGCTTTTCAGCACAAAGTATTGGCCACTCTCATCCCTGAATCCACGATCAGGCTGAGCCATTGCTTTCGACTCCTCAGTACGTTCTAAGATCGCTCTAAAGTCAAATTTACCCCATAAGAAATGAACCGAAGGCGTAACAGGATCGCGATCAACTTGAAAAACAAAATAGTTTTGACGTCGGAATGTATAAGAATTCAATGTAGCCTCTTTTACTCAGTACAAGTGGACTCAAATTTGATTAAATTGACCTAATGGATCTCTTTTTTGCAAGAAAAACTTTAGTCTACAAGCTGAATTAAAGCGAAAAACTCTTTTCTCTTTTGTGTCATTTATCTTGCAAGAAATCAGGTATATAGGAATGATTTTTTGATTAATCCATTCACAAAAATGCTCTCTTCAAAGAGACAATGACGCTTCGCTCACTGCAATTCCTCATTCTGCTAGTAATCTTTTGCTGGGGTTCTCCACTAACCGGTTTCGGAGAATCCTCGAACCAGATCAGCACAGGCAAAGTGAAACCTTCGCTCCAGGCCATTGCAGATCAAAGATACTACGACATTCCCATCAAGCTCAATGAGCGAGTGCAACAGATGCTACGCTACTACACCGAGCGTAAGCATTCCATTCTTAACCGTGGACTTGCTCGTTCTGGGCGATACATGGATATGTTCCGCAGAGAACTACGAGCTTGGGGCCTTCCACAGGACTTAGTCTTCGTTGTTGCGGTGGAAAGTAACTTCAATGAACGCTCTGTCTCCGTCAAGCAGGCCGTCGGGCTCTGGCAGTTCATGTCAACCACAGCACAGCAATATCAGCTTAGGGTAGATCCTTGGATTGATCAACGCAGAGATCCTCTCAAAGCTACACGCGCTGCCGCACAGCACTTCAAATACCTTTACGGAATTTTTGGTGATTGGGAACTTGTGCTGGCAGCCTATAATGCTGGTGAAGGAAGAGTTCAGCGTGCGATGGAACGAGCCAAGCAGCGAAAAAAACCAACTGACTTCTGGTCGCTATCTTTACCTCGGGAAACGCGGAGCTACGTTCCAGCAATCATGGCTACCGCAATCATCTACAAGAACTTAGATTATTTCGGAATCACTGGTGTTGCACTAGAACCTCCAATGGAACAGTCACAGTTCCAAGTACCTGTCGACTTTTCCTTCCAAGAAGTCGCTCAGCGTGCGGGAATGCCACTAGACGAATTGCTCACCTACAATATGGCATATCTCCGAGAGATGCCGCCCATTGATCAGAAACATTACACTATCTACCTTCCACAGAAATATCAGCCTGCACTGTGGCAATCTCTTCGCCAGTATGGTGAGCCTTCTTCCCACTGGCTCCAGCACTACAATAGCATGTTGCAAGACACTCCAGAAAATCTACAAACTCTTGAGCGCCATGGTGACTTGAAATATGTGCGTGTGCAACGAGGAGAGAATCTATCGACAATTTCGCGCAAGTACAACACAACCATCACAAGACTATTGCGCTGGAACCGAATCCCTAAAAATCAGCTTCTGCAAGTTGGACAACGCCTCAAGATGTATGTTGTCAATCGCAAGGTCTTGGAAGACGTTCGAGAAAAAAATCAAAATCTGGAAGAGCGTATCCGTGGGACACAGTTTGTCATCCGGGTTCCCAAAGGAGCAACCCTCTCTGAACTGGCAGAGCGATACCACACAAACATCAAAGAGTTAATGACGATCAATCGCTTACGCTCACCAATGGATCTGCAAGCTGGCCAATCTCTAAAGATTTATGCTCGCCCCAAAACGATTCAAGTTCCCCAAGGAGCAACGCTATCCAACTTAGCACAACGCTATGATGTTTCTGTAAAGGAGTTGATGGCTTGGAATAATCTTGCTGCTCCTAATGCTTTGCAGGCGAACCAGACACTAATCATTGCTCCACCACCCGAACCAACCTCTCAACAACTGGTTCAGGAAAAACAGGTCAGAATAAGGGTTCCCCAAGGAGCAACCCTCTCTGAACTGGCAGAGCGCTATAATGTGACTGTCAGTAAATTGATGGAATGGAACAATCTGAAAAGTTCTGATTCACTACTTGCGGGACAACAACTCACCGTATTTAGAGAGATCACACAAAACAACAAAGCAACCCACAGAATTATCCAGGTGCGTATGGGTGATACTCTCTGGGATATTGCTAGAGAACACAGGACTTCTGTTGAGCAACTCTTGGTTCTTAATGATCTTGAAGGAAACGAACCATTACGACTTAACCAAAAGTTAAAGGTACCCGTCCGACCAGATATTTGAGCAACATACCCATCAGCCTTCCTTTTCTCGTCTCATTCGAAATCCCCCATGAAAATCAGCCCTCAGGACAAGAAAGATCTACTGATCGAGGCTCTATCTTACATTCAGCGCTTCCGTAACCAGATCATCGTTATCAAGTACGGAGGAGCCGCAATGATCGAGGAAGCCCTGAAAACCAGCTTTGCCCAAGACATTGTGCTGCTGCAATCCTTAGGAATGCGACCAGTCGTTGTCCATGGTGGTGGTCCAGAAGTATCGAAGGTGATCCAGAGCCTAGGCCAGGAAGTGACCTTCGTTGATGGACTAAGGGTAACGACTGCAGAGAATCTGAAGGTCGCTGAGATGGTACTCTCAGGAAACCTCAATAAAGAGATTATCGCTCATTTACAGACTTTCGGGGGGAAAGCAGTCGGACTTAGCGGGAAGGATGGAAATCTGATTCAAGCTGACAAGAAAAAGCACGCCAGTGGCATCGACCTCGGCTATGTAGGCACTATCAGACAGATCAATCCCGAACTGTTGCACCTACTAATTCGAGAGCAGTTCATTCCAGTTGTCTCGCCAATAGGGATGGGGAGTAGTGGTGAGACCTACAACATCAATGCCGACACTGTCGCGGCTGCAATTGCAGTTGCTTTAGAAGCACGCAAGGTGATTTTCATGACTGATGTTGATGGGGTACTATCAGATGGGAAAGAGTTGATTTCTTATCTGGACACGGCTACTGCAGAAAGCTTGATCGCCAACAAAGTGATTTCAGGTGGGATGGTCCCTAAAATTCAGGCTGCGTTGGATTGCGTTAAAACCAACGTTCGTTCGGCTCACATCATTAACGGAACCGATCCGCATTCTGTGATTGCTGAACTATTTACGGATCAAGGGATTGGAACACAGATAGTGAGGGCTGAATGAAGGGGGCTTAGATTTCATCAGTTTCAGATTTGGAGGTATCAGCTGTTTTTGGAATAGTAGCTAGATTTTCATATGGTTCCCAATTTTCGCTGATAATTCGAAAATCCTGTACGTCTTCCTGAAACTCCAAGTACAAGGTCTTCCAACCTAAATCACTAAAATCTGAAGAACGGTATTTTTGGAGAAAATGGACGAAGTAATTATCTTTGCTATATAGAAAGGTTAGATTCGAAGCTTGTATTTCCCGACTTTTATTCCGCAGATTAATTCGCTTCTTGTAGTGTAGCCATCTCTTCTTATCGAAATTTTCGTTTGTAAACTTACTTGAATAGTAATTTATATAGTCTTCCACATTTGGATTTTCCCAAGCATCTATCCAGGTGACAACAAAATTTCTCAGCCTCTCTATTTCAGCTAGATGCTGATGTTCCTCCAATTTTTCTACTGATTCATCAATCAGGATCATAGTGTTTGGCAGTTGTATATACTGCGCAATCTCTAGAAAATTTTCATTGCTGACTGAAACACATCCCTCTGTTGGAATGGGCTGATCGCCTTCTGTTCCGTGCAACCAAATTCCATAACCAGTCTTATTGTGGAAGAGACGATCCATCAAGTTTGGATAGTTTAGAGGAAATGCCCCTGCACCATAGGGTTTTGCTTCCTTAGGGCCATACATTCCTATCAAATCTTTCTCTGACCAAACATCCGTAAACCAGTAAATCCCCGTTGGTGTCTTCAGATCTCCTTCTTTGAACTTGTCACCTGGCACTTTTCCGGTCGTACACGGGTAGGTAGCGATCATCTCCCACTTCGGATAGCCTCGATAGACTGCGATTTGGCAGTCTTTTTTATCAACAAGTAAAAATGTAAGGTCTGGATTTTCGGAAAGGAGAAGGTTGCGGGGTAGAGCGAGTGCTAAGCTTGTTATTGAAACAAAGAACAAAAGCGCAGGGATTGCCAAAAGATGGCGAGGAGGCAGCATGTACTCGTCCTGACGGAATGAAGCTTAACTTTGATCAACCGCATCATGCTTCTGCTGCAGCTTCCGTACCCAGTAGAATCCACCAATCAGCATTACTACTGGCAGTACCGTCAAGAAAGCTGTCGTCAGGTAAAATGCGGCTCTTGTATTCTCTGAGGAAGAGAAGCAAACCGCACAGGCGTGTACATCGAAATGCAGGAATAAACTAGCTAAGCCAGTAATCGCAATAGCAGGAACAGCTTTCACAATCCTCAAAGCAAGTAGACAAGTGTATATAAAACTGGCCAAACTCCAACCACAAAATACCAGAAGATTTGGGCTGCACGGAGGTTGTCAATTGTCAGTTGCTGGGAAGTGGAGTTGAGCCTCCTCAAACAAGCAAGCAAAGCGAGTAGTCCCCCAATCACATGAAGCCCGTGAGCTCCGATGATCAGATAGAAGACACCTCCATAGGTACTGGAAGTGATGGTCAGCCCAAAACTGATCAACTGGACCCACTCGTATCCCTGCACACTGACAAAGACCGTCCCCAGAGCAATCGTAAGAGCAAGCAACTGCTTGGACTGTGAGGCCTGAGAAGAGAACACCTTTACAGACCGATGCAGACAGAAGGCACTCGCCAAGAGAGTCAAGGAATTTAGTGCTGTTGCAAACACAGGAAGCCGAGGCTGCCCCCATGGAGGCCACTCTTCCGCACCAGAGCGGATGATCATGTAGGCACTGATTAATGCTGCAAAGAACATCACCTCTGTCATGATCAGAATGACAGTCGCAAAAATGCTGCTTGAAACTAGTTGTCTACGTTCAGCATTCGAATTTGCTGGAATCTCAGGAGCTACGAGTAAAATCACGAATCACCGAAGTTGACCATCGACATACCTTTGTTGCTCCGCACAGGTATTGTTAGAGATACAGTCTTGCCAGTTTTGGCCATCAGCCTTCATCACGTCACCGGCAACACCAAAAAAGAATACTCCGAGCAAAACAGTAGAAATTAGCAGTAAGAACCAGACGTATTTTTTCTCAAAATTGAGATGCATGAAGTAAGCGGCGACGTAATAGGTCTTTACGAGCGCAATTCCGAAAGCAGTCAATAGCGTGAGCCACGGAATTCCTAGCTCTGGTCCAATGATACTGACCACCAAGAGTACTAAGAGAAGTACCCAAATCTTTACATAATTTGGATGTGCGTGTGCTCCAGCCATATTCACTTTGCGATGTAGAGGAGTGGGAAAAGGAAAATCCAGACGATATCGACAAAATGCCAATACAGCCCGATCAATTCAACCCTGTGTGGGTTGAAGCCTTTCCTGAGATCAAAGGAGATCAAAGCCATAATGACCATACCTCCGATCACATGCAGGGCATGTAGTCCTGTTGCCGTATAGTAAAAAGACCAATAAGTATTGGTCAAAGGCGTCTTCAGCAGCTCTGGATCATCAGTGAAAAGTTTTGAGGAATATTCATAATATTTGACCAGCAAGAAGACGAGGCCTCCACCAATTGTGTACCAGATAAATTTAAATGCCCGGTCAAAATCCTTCTTCTCTGCAGCGTCGTGTGCCAATACGATGAAAAGGCTGGAAGTCAGCAGGACGAATGTATTAAACGCACCTGCTGGAACTTTCGTAAAAACAGCTTCTCCGCCCCACCAAGGATTATTTAGTCGGTAAAGAATGTAGCAAGCAATCAATCCACCAAAAATGAAAATCTCTGAGGCTAGTAGCCACCATACCGCGAGTCGTCCGGTTGGGATTCCAGTTGCTGAACGGCTGGTTGCCAAAGGTCCTTGCATAGACATAATGATTTCTCAGAAGGTCATTCAGGGGAGAAACAAAGTTCTCCCTTGTTTATAATCAGTTGCGATCGGGCATATTTTGAGGCCAGTAGTCTTCCTTATTACCAGGGACACTGTATTCATAGGGCCCACGATACACAGTAGGAAGTTCTGCAAAGTTGCCGTGGGGAGGAGGCGATGGAACTGTCCATTCTAGTGTATTAGATTTCCAAGGATTCGCTGGAGCCTTCTCTCCTTTGAACATGCTTACGAAAAAATTGTATGCGAAGACGAATTGAAATAACAGCATGGTCACCATGGAAACCGTTGCAAAGACACGGATTCCTTGTAGATCAGCTGTAGCCAAGTCTGGAAAGTGCTGAAAATTATAAATTCGTCGATGCTGTCCAGCCATTCCAACTAGGAAGAGAGGTAAGAATATACCATTGAAAGGAATGATTGTACCCCAGAAGTGGATCTTACCCAGCGTTTCATCCATCATTCTTCCAAACATTTTTGGATACCAGTAGTACAAGCCTGCGAACATCCCAATGATCGCAATGGGGAAAAAGGTATAGTGGAAGTGTGCGATTACGAAATAACTGTCATGAAAATAGATATCCAAGGCACTAGAACCAAGGTAGATTCCTGTGACACCACCAAGCAGAAAGGTAATTAAGAAACCCAGTGCCCACAGCATCGGGGTTCGGAATTCAATTGACCCTCCGTAAAGCGTAGCTATGTAACTGAATAAAATTTCGGCGATAGGAATTGAAATCAGCAGGGTTGTAACGAGGAAGATGTTTGCCATGCGAGGGTCAATTCCAGCAATAAACTGGTGGTGGGCCCAAACAACAAATGCCAGTCCACCTGTTGCGAAGGTAGTGTAGAGAATTGTCTTGTAGCCAAAGAGTTTCTTGCGAGCAAAGGTTGTCATGATCTCAGCGACGATACCTAGGGCTGGAAGCAAGACCACATATACCTCTGGGTGACCAAAAAACCAGAATAAGTGCTGCCAAAGTATTGGATCACCACCCCCAGAAGGCACAAAGAAGGTGGTACCAATTCGCTGGTCCATCAGAAGCATGATCGATCCAGCTATCAATGGACCAACTGAAGCCATGAACATGATCGAAGCCAATACAATCATCCAGACTACCATGGGAATGTCGGTCATCCGCATTCCTGGCGCACGAGCGTTCATCGAAGTAGTTACAAAATTAATCCCTCCGATCAGGAACGCCACAAACTCAAGGGCGACAGCAATCAACCAAAGTGAGGCTCCCCAATCCGTCAGGTTGTATTCGGCGACTGCTGATAAGGGGGGATAAGAAGTCCAGGCTCCGCCAAATCCTCCACCTTGTACGAAGAAGGACATGAACAGGACCACTACACTGAGTAGAAAGATTTGGAAGGATAAACGATTCAGTCTTGGAAAGACCATATCGTCGCAGCCGATCATCAGTGGGATCAGGATGTTTCCGAAAGCGGCGATGAGTACAGGCATCGCTACCCAGAAAATCATGATTGAACCATGGTTGGTGATCAGCATGTTGTATTCTCCCGGTCCGACCGTGCCATAGAGCGGGACTTCCATGCCTGGGAAGGCTAACTGCATACGGAAGGCATAAGCGAAATACCCTCCGACAATTGCCATGAACATTCCCGTAAACATGTACTGCAACCCAATGATCTTGTGATCAGTAGAGAAGAAGTACTTCATCATGAAGCTTTGTTCGTGATGGTCATGTCCGTGAGCGGCATGACTATCATGGGTGACCGTCGTCTGTCCCATACTTTCTCCTAAAACACTTCTTGGTTTAGAAGCTGCTGAGCAGCTTATCTGTGAAGGATTCGCTATTCGATGCCGTGCTGACTGTCATCTTCTGAAGTCGTTTTTGATAATCACTTTCGTAAGTTCGGTTGCGGATCGATTCCATAGCAGCATCATAGGACTGCTGGTCCTCATGAACTACGATTGTTGCACCCATAATTCCGTGACCATATCCACAAATTTCTGCGCATTGGATATCATATATGCCTGTCTTATTGGGCTCAAACCAGCCCGTGATTGTACGGCCAGGAATCGTGTCCTGCCGCAATCGGAAGGCCGGAACAGAGAAATTATGCAGCACATCACGAGATTCTAGTTCGAAGTGATAGACTGTGTCTTTCTTCACATGCAGATCATTGACGGTAGATATATCATCTTCGGTATCCAGCTTACCATCAGGGCCTGAGTGGATAAAGAACCAACTCCACTGCTGCCCCACTACTCGAATCTTATCCTCTGCCTGAGGCAAGGTTTGCTTCACATCCACCCAAACCATTACCGTAAAAACGATAATAACTACGTCAAGTGCGATCACGGAGTAGTGTGGATAGTGCGTCCATTTCTTCTGAGAATGTGGATCACCTGAGATGTAAGCGGCTCGCACACCTTCTTTTCGTCGGAAACGAACCATGAAATAGGTCATCACTGCCAATACCATCACGAACCAAAAGCCCACAATGACCGTGATCATATCGAACAGGAAATCTATGTCGCCAGCATACGTTGAAGCACCAGGCACAAAATATTCAATCATTTTAACTCCCTACAGCACATACAAGATAACGGCTATGATGAATAGCGCACACCCCGCAGCCACGAGTCTGAAGGCTTTACTGGCCAACTCGTCGCTATCGAGTTTTTTCATGATATGATCTTCCATCCTACCTCATAGAAATATTCGATCCAATGTCAACACCACACACCAGGCAGGCAAATAAATGATTGATGCGAAAAACACCTTTCTCGCATTCTGCTCATTGCGGTGCAGCCAGAATTGAAGAGTTGGCATCAAGAAACCGACTCCCAAGAGTGTAGCAACAACAAGAAAGAAAGGTCCTGCCTGTTCAAACCAGAATACGGAAGCACTGGCTAGAATCAGTAGGGCGGTATGCAGTACCATGTGTACTGCAGTCAAGCGCCCATCTTCATCAACACTAGAGAGCATCCGGAATCCACCTTTACGGTATTCGTCCTGATACATCCAAGCGATGGCGAAAAAATGTGGCATCTGCCACAGGTAAAGTACTGCAAAAATTGGGAGTGCTCCCCACTCTAAAGCTCCGGTTGCTGCGCTCCAGCCCATCAGTGGAGGCAGAGCTCCGGTTATGGCACCAACCCAAGTGTTGGCAACCGTTTTTTGCTTCAATGGAGTGTAGAGCAAAAGGTATGTCAGGTGCGTCGCAGCACCCAAAAATGCCGTAAGCCAGCCGGTGAATGCGAAAAGATAGCTAAAACCAACGATGCTTAGCGTAGCTCCTAATAGGATGGCTTCTTCTTCACTGACTCGCCCCGTTGGGATCGGACGCTGACAAGTCCTGCGCATGCGGCCGTCCTGCTCACGCTCAAACCACTGATTGAGTACATGCGCACCGCCACCAATCAGAAGTGTACCAAGAATCAAGTGAAAGATTTTAGTGGGATCGCTGGTAACTCCGGGCAGGTAGTATCCCATCATCGCACTCAATACCACCATGCCCAATAAACGTGGCTTGCAGAGGGTCCAGTAGTCACCCAGGCGACTACGCCACTGATCAATGGGGGAGAGGAAGGTGATTGACTTAGTTCTCATAAAATCCCTAGAGGTTTTTCAGAAATTGGATTACACAAAACCGGTGCGCTTCTCGCAAGATAAAAAACCAACTCTTTCTACTTTTCATAGAATCAAATATTCTAATTTCACTTTTTTAATTTTAGCAGCGGTTAGCAAATTCGCAGTTTTTTGGCGATGCCCAATTTTTATCTGGAACTTCCGACCGCAAGCTGGAGAAATAAAGGAAGTTTTTTCCATAGACAGATTTTCCAAATCATTCTCGATCCTTTATCTTCTGCGGCATCTGTACCGAAACTGATTTACTCCCAGTCAGAAATATGAGGATTATCAAGTGAGCAACAAGGAAAGGTAATCATGAAATTCAAGGTTGTTTCGGCTGATGCAACAGATTCATCACAATCCAGTGATGATCCAAAAGTTCGTATTGAAGGATTGATTGAGACTAGCCCAGTTTTTCTATTCATGAAAGGCACCCCTGAAGCCCCACAATGCGGATTTTCCTATCGCGTCTGTGAAGTCCTACGAGGATGGAACGTGCCATTTCGTTCCTTCAATGTTTTAGCAGATCCTGATATTCGACAAGGCATCAAAGAGTTCACAAACTGGCCTACCATCCCTCAACTCTATGTAAATCAAGAATTTGTTGGTGGGTGTGACATAATAGAGGAACTCTCACAATCAGGTGAACTACGAGAATTACTGGAAGAAGCGTATCCTGAGCAAAACTTTGAGCCTCCTCCTCCTCCTGCCCAAGTTCAGGTCATTTCGCCTACACAAGCCAAGCAAATGCTGGAAGAAAACCCCGAGCTAACGGTACTGGACATTCGTGAGCCTGACGAGCGAGAATATGCAAAGCTGGAACGGTCTCAAGTACTAGATCACAAGCTCGCTGATGAAATTCTGAACCAATGGGATGCGAACACTCCCCTGCTGCTGATGTGCCACCGCGGTATCCGGAGTATGGAAGCTGCACAATTTTTTATTTCCCGTGGTTTTCAACAGGTTTTCAATATTGATGGTGGCATTGACCGTTGGTCTGACGAAGTCGATTCCAGTATTCCACGCTACTAAGTATCTTCTGAAAACAAAATGAACTCACCTACAATCGAACTGACACCGAGAGCAGCTGAAATTTTTCGAGAAGCTTGTTCAGCAGAACAGAAAAGCCTAGCAGAATCCCGTCTGCGCATTGGAGCCAAGCCCGGGGGTTGCTCCGGCTATAAATACGAATTGGAATGGAACGCCGCTACAGATCAACTGGAGAGCGATCTTCTGCTTGAATCACAGGGAGTCCAAATTCTGGTTGATCAGCTCTGCCTAGAAGAGGTTCTCGGTCCTCTAAAGATTGACTACAGTGACGCCAACCTTGTTGAGCAGGGATTCGTATTCATTCAGCTCAGTAGCGGGCGCCAATGTGGCTGTGGAGAGTCATTCACTCCAGTTCGTGACCTCCCCGCTTATGCCTGATTTACTTGAACTGATCGCCAGCGGGACCTGCTTTGGTCTTTTTGTCTACAAGTGGATCATCATTATTGCCGTTGTCCTAACATGGGTCAGTGCAGATCCCTACAACCCCTTCGTGTCATGGATCAACCGAGTCACTCGGCCTTTCTGGTATTGGTGCGAAAGATGGTTACCGCTCACTATGAGGCATTTCAGCGCCTACTTTTCTCTGCTACTGGTAATTTTTGGACAGGCGCTCATTCCAGCGTCTGTCCGTTCGATCAATCTTTTTCTGCAGGGAATCATTGAAGTCGATGCTTTGGCACTTCAGTTTGGTGGGCATATCATCCAGTCTACTAGTATCATTGCCCAAAGTGTTTTCTTCTTCTTCATGCTGATCTTAGGTTTTTGGTTCTTCCTGACCCTGATCAATCCTGCTTACAACAATCCTATTGTTCAGGTCCTCCATACTTTGGCAGATCCGCTGCTCTCTCCACTACAACGTTATCTTCCTCGAATGCGCTTCGACATCTCTCCCCTAATTGGTGTGGCGCTTTTCTATCTACTCAATGCCTATCTTGTACATCCTATCGCCTTCTACGGTGGGATGCTCTCCCAACCCGTCCAACTCTGTGTCTACTGACTCTCCAGAAAAATGGTCGAATTTTTGAAAGGATTATAGCAGACGTCAACCCAAACTGACTGAGCTATGAACCTTTCCCAACGCCTGCTTTCTACCCTACTGATCTGCCTTGGTATCAACCTCCCTTTCTCGACAGTATTGGGACAAGAAAGTTCACTTACACAGTGCTCTGTGGAAAAACGTCGTGAATTGCGACTGCAGGGTTTACTGGACGATGTCATTGCCTGGCGTTGTGGTGATTTTCCAAAAGCTCGCATTCTAGCCCACTTGGAGAAATCATCCGTGCTGGAGGGAGATGAGGGAACCAACATCACAATTCAGCTAAACCGCCAACCTGCCTCCTCCGTCCGAATCAGCTTACGTAGCGCGCTGGATGATGAAGTAATTCTGGATGCAGACGAACTAACCTTCACTACAAGTGACTGGAATCACCCACGACACATTTCTGTCAAAAGTATTGATGACGATATTGCAGATGGTGATCGTGCAGTAACCTTACAACTTGCTGTAGCTGCTACCGAAGATACTCGCTTCCGACAGGCTGCCTCTGTTGGTCTTGTCCTACAAAGTTTGGATAACGATCTAGTTGATTGGTCCGTAACTCGCCAACCTGGTCGACTACAAGAGGGAGGGGCTCCAGTCATATATGAAATCTCCCTACTCAGTCGCCCTATGCAGCCTATCACTTTACGGGTCGACAACAAGCATCCTGACTTCATCCGGGTTGCTCCAGATGAAATTCAAATTACTCCTGACAGCTGGCCTAAACCTGAATTACTTCGGGTCCAGGCAGTTGATGATCCCTTTGATAATCCAGATCGTCCTGTAGAAATTCTTGCTTCAGTTAAATCAACCACAGATCAAAACTACCTCAAGCTTCCTCCACTTCGCTTACAACTGCTGGTTGAAGATGACGAAAATCCAGGAATTGTGATCAATCCAAAAATAGGGGTAACAACTGAGGCAGGAGCCCAAGCCAACTTTGACTTGAGATTGCGAAGCCAGCCGCGCAGTCCAGTCCAGTTGAAAATTGAGTCTTCAGACGATACGGAAGGAAAAGTCTCTTCTCAGGAAATGCGCTTCACAGCTGCCGACTGGGATCGTACTCAGCAAGTAGTCGTAGAGGGACTTGACGACCTGCAGCGCGATGGTGACCAATCCTACGAGTTATCAATTACAATAGATTCAACGGATGAGGCCTATCAGCAGCTATCCGCCCTTCAAATTCCCTTGATCAACAGTGACGATGACATCGCTGCGTTGGAGTTGGAGAGCAGCTCAGACCAGATCAGTGAAGAGGGTGAAAGTTCTGAGATATCCATTCGACTACTTAGTGAACCAAAGGGAGAAGTAATTGTACAACTCTCTCTGGATAAAGCCGATGAAGCTACACTATTTCCAAACTCACTCACCTTTGACAAAAGTAACTGGAACGTCCGTCAACGGCTGCTGATCGTTGGCAAAGATGATAATTTGGCAGATGGTGACCAAACCGTGACTGTTTTTGTGAGAGTACTTGGGAACAGTCCAGAGTACGTTGCACTGGCATCCCAACAACTCACTCTAACTAACCGTGATGATGATATCGCAAGCATTCTGATCCGAGCACCCGAACGGCTCAGTACCAGTGAATCTGGAACTATTGACCACTTTGAAGTGCTATTGCAGAGTAGACCCGAGGCTTCGGTACGTATTCCTCTGCGCACCTCTCAGCCAAACGAAGTCAGCATCAATCCAGAGGCAATCGTCATCCAACCCGAAGACTGGGACCAACCTCAGCGAGTAACCATCCAAGGTTTAGACGATGAACGATTGGATAGTTCTCAATTTTTCTTGATAAATATTCTACCTGCTGAAAGTAACGATCAGCTTTACCAAGGTTTGGACGCAACAGATTTGGTTGGCACTAATGAAGACAATGACCAACCAGGCATACTCACTTCAACAGGAAACCTACGAGTAAGCGAAAGTTTCGGTGAAGACCAACTAAAGATCCGCCTGAATAGCCGTCCTAATGAAGCAGTACGTATCCAACTAAAGTCATCTGCTCCAGATGAATTCTCTGTGCTACCAGAACAACTGATTTTCACCCCGGAAGACTGGAATCTTGAACAGAGCGTGACTGTTCGTGGCCTACCAGATGAGGTTGCAGAAGCTAGTTCAACCTACCAGCTATTGGTTTCCGTTACGCAGGGTGAAGAAAACTACAAAGGGTTGGACACTATTGAGGTCATTGTTGCTGTTGAAGACCAAACTCCTGAACTACCACCAACGATGATCAGAGCCATGAGTGGCCTACAATATGTTGCTCTTGCGAGTCGAATGCAACGTGGTGAGTACTCAGAAACAGGAACAGATTTGAATCTCAGTGGACAAAGCCAAGGACTATACTACAACCATCATTGGGCCTCTCACCTAACGGCTGGGGTTGCCCTAGAAAGAGCAGAATTGACTGGGAAGAATCACACCCAGAATCGTAGTGTTGCAATTGAATTAGAAGAATACAGGCTGCAGGCGTCCGGAGGCTACGCTTGGTATTTTTCGCCCGAATGGAGACTACAACCAGAACTACGCCTCTCCTACAATTTTCTATCTGCTAAACGGACAGAGGAAGACTCCAACCAACGCCTTGAAGAAACATTGGATGGTGAAATTTTTACAGGTCAGTTTGGTTCCGGCCTGCACTATTTGGCAAATGAAACCTTCTTTGTTGGTGCAGGTATCTACCTTGAACCTAATAAGGTTTCTCTGGGATTCGCTGATGCAAATGGAAATTATAACATTATCTGGAGCAGTGAGTTCATGGTTGGGCTCCAATTCTGAACAAAACAAACCCCGTGAAAAAACCTACTCGCTTCATTCACAGATTTTACATACGTCTGTCTGAGCACAAAAATATCGTGTAAACCCTACCTTAGCTGACCCCCTTCGAGCAAATCATCTTATTCTTCGGCAATACCCAGGTAGCTTCTCAATATAGCGCATCAATTTGTCAAAAGATTGACTTTGTCAACTTCTTTGGCAAATCCTTTGAAACCAGCCATTTTTTCTAACAATTAGAGCCCGCATGGAATATTCGCAAAACGCAAGATTGGTTCTACAGTGCCTACGACGCCACGGAGAACTGTCTCGTGCAGAAATCTCCAGGATGACAGGTTTGAGTGCACAAACCGCATCCGTGCCCATGAACAAACTATTGAAGGACGAACTGGTTGTTGAAACACACAAACGCTATGGGTCCATCAGCAAACCCGCAACCCAGATCCAACTTAATCCTCAAGGCGCTTACTCCCTGGGGATCAAGTTAGGACGTAGGATATCACCATTGTATTAGTCGATTTCGCAGGAGTCGTGATTGATCGTGTTTTTCTACAGCAAGACCTCTCACAACCTGAGGCTGAGATGGAACTCATTCTCCAGCGAAGCAACCAATTATTTTCAAATAATCCAGGCAGTGCCCTTCGACTAGCAGGTATTGGAGTGGCAGTCCCGTTTCAGTTGGAAGCATGGCACAATGAGTTAGGACTGGACCAGGAAACATCAAACCGTCTCGCTGCTTGGGCAGGTTTGATGTTGTTGATGCGCTGGAACAGAGTTTTGGCTGCGATGTATTCATGGAAAATGATGGAACAGCCGCTGCGATAGCAGAGATGCTTTTTGGGGTTGGCAAACGAGTGAATGATTTCGTCTACCTGTTCTTGGATGTAGTGATTGGGGGAGGAGTCGTTTGTGATGGAGACATCCTACGAGGAACCAACAGCAACGCAGGAGACTTAGCTCTGATGCGGATTGGTTCTCCAGGCCAGAGTGGCTTGCTGTTAGAGCACGCCTCCTTATTTCTACTGCTCAACAGACTAAGCAAAGCCGGAATCGAAAAACCCAAAATTACTCAACTTAGTGAAGACAGTAGCGCACAGCGTCAAATTTTTGACCAGTGGGTCGAACAGGCAGTACAAGCTCTCTCCTTGGCTGTTATCAATATCCATAGTCTATTGGATACTGAAGCAGTGGAACTCGCCAGTCGGCTACCTCGTGAACTCATGCAGTATTTTATTCAGCGGATGGAGGTCATAATGGAACAAGAGCACCAATTAGATCAGGGTCAGGATCTTCCTAAGTTGCTGGAGGGAGAAAATCGGAGTGATGTTCATGCGCTCGGTGCAGCCATGGTCCCCTACTATCATCGATATGCGACTACTTCTTCAATTCTGCCGAGGCAAACTTTCTAAATACCGACTCATCTCTCTACTTTTTGAATTTCATATATCTAATCAAAAAGAATAGGCCAGTGCCAAATCATTTAACAAATCTGCCAGCAGACCACACTAAAGACTAACTGGGCCAGGCCTCTCTTTCCAAAGCTTTCACAAAGCTGTTCCCCAGCGATAGCGTAGACCCACCCCAAGTATGTTAGAGCTAGTGTTGCGAACACCGTACAGACCATACCCAGCAGAGCGATGATGAATCCGGAATGACAACTCTGCTTCTGGAAGTTGTGGCGGAGCTAAAGTGATATCCAGCGTCAGCAAATTCATAAAGTGTTTGGAGGATCTGCCTTTGGTTCGCTCTTGATCTGGGATCTTGGAAGCGTAAGAGACTCCCTCAGCAAAGCCAATTGTGGTCTTCACATAGCGATCCCATCGAAAGTTCTTCCATCGGAATATTACAGAAGGGCCAATCTCGTTGATCACCTTCGTTTGACTTTCTCGATAGTTGATGCTCAGGGCAGCTTCTAATTCCGTAACGTAAGGTTCCAAATAATGGAACCACCAAAGCTTCCTTGATATTCGACGTGCGACTTCCACTCCATAAACTAGCTCATCTGTGTTTGGGTACGCCAAATCCAGAGCTTTGGAAGGATCATGTGAGTCCGTATAGTTGATCAAGCCGATATCATCTAGGTTGCTTTGAGCTGTCTGTCCCTTGAACAGCAACAACCCCCAGGCATCTTCGAAGACTTGAGCACAAACTGTTTGGACAGGCAGTAGGAAAAAGCCCAGGCCTCCCACTAGCAAAAGCAGAAGGCGAAGCTTTCGGAAGAAATACATGTAAGAAGAGAAGTGTCTTCGTATGTAGGACTTACTCAGGCAAATGGAAAGTTTTCAGTTTTTCTTCGGAGTACTCTTCACGATCATCATAGCACTTCTTTAACGCCTGCTGCGATACAGAAAGCACCTTAAACTCTTCAGATTCCTGATCCAATTTTCCTTCGGTGTCATAGTTATCCATGAACTTCATCAGTCCTCCAGCTCCCTGGAAGTCTTTGAAATACACTTTGAGCCTAAAGAGCAGTAGACAAGCCTTGATGATCTCGACCTTATCCAGTTGTTCAAAAATTGGTTCGAGCCATTCAATGACTTTCTTCAGTGCTGACTTGGCTTCATCGATTCGACCTGCCTCCGAGAGCATTTCAGCTTTCACCATATTCAGTGAGGCCATTTTACGCACGTTGGCATACGGTGTGTCTGCAACCTCCGACAATCGTTTATGGGTCTCTATCGCTAAATCATAGCTGAGCAATGCCATCTCAAGATCTCGTTCTTCACTGATGAATGCTGCTGGATCTTTAATTTTCTCTCGCAAGCTCTGCATTCGATCTTCCCATCCTTCCTGAAACTGTTCTACGTTGAAGGGAGCGTTCCGGTTAGACTGTGAGCGGAAATTCTCCAAAATATTGGTAGAGAATCCGCAGCTAGTACAACTCGTCACGTCCAGCAAATTAAAATCGCAGAAATCCATCGATCCGGAAGGGCTTAGGTACTTTGGAATCCCAAAAATATTCTGCTTGGTAATCATGCTCCTGGCACGCAAAGACCAAAAATGAACAGCATCATTGCCGCAAGCAAAACAGTTAACGATACGTCCAGTCAGTGAGGATTTCTTCGGTGTGAGCCGATCATTAACTGTTGTGACCTCATAACGATCTGGGAAGAGGATTTGAAGAATACCGTGTTGGTCCCCCAGTCGCTGGACGATGTCCACACGAATCGAGACGCTCTTCTCATCCCACTTTTCCTGGCGTTGTCCGGTCACCCTGCCTTCAACACGATCATAGAATTCTTCCTCTGAACCTGATTTAGAAATCTGGATATAGACCGGCATATTGGGAACCATCGCCCGAGGGTTCCGGAAAGTACAACGGGACTCTGAGAGCGAAGTGAGTCGTACTAGAGAGGCATTCTTACCAGCAGAGATTTTTGCCAGTGGTTTGGTTGCTTCCAGCATTGACCTTGCTGTCTTCCATAGCTTTGTGAGGATATTGCTGGTGAAGCCCAACAGACCGCCCGCATAGACGAAAAAGGTGATCTCTGTCTCTGACATTTTCCCATCTACAACCATCAACTCCGCAAGATACTTGAGGATAATGAATGATTGCTTAGGATCAATTTTTCGCGCTTCCAGCGATGGAGTCTTGCCTTGGCGCACAACAGCCATGATGCCGTTTACCTGATCACGATCTTCTAGAAAAGAAATAGCCTCCTTGAGAAATTCGAGTTCTGAGTCATCAACTCGACCATCGGCCACAATCATGCCGGCAATAGCCCGTGCAAACCAAATTTTCTCCTCGATGGACATGGCTTCGGTGTTAGGCAATTCCATGGGATTTCTCTCCTTTCGTGATTACAGAATAAGCATCTATGAGCCGCAAAGCTCATAGCAAACAACAATTTTTTAAGTTGAGCAAGAGTAACCCCATCTTTGGGGGGACGCAAAGAAAAAGCTGTATAACCTTAGAACTTGCCAGCTTCCCGGAAAGCAAAGGCGCTCCAACCTTCTGCCTCTGTCGAAGCACAAATACACAGTCCATATTTCGCTAAGGCAGTTGCGAGCGGTACCTCCTGCTCTATCAGAAGACCGCTACAAATCAGGGTTCCACCAGCAGCTGTCAATCTTGCCAAATCTACCACCGCAGATTTTAGTTCCTCTAACAACATATTGCTGATTACCAGTGGCCCCGGTTCGTCAATAACGTTGGCCGTACCAACGACACCCCAAAAACATTGCTCCTGCTGATTCAGTTCAAAATTGTGAAGGGCCTCTGGCAGGACTACCGGATCATTGTCACAAGCTACAATTTTTGAAATTCCAAGACGAGTCGCAGCCAAACCAAGAATGCCCGACCCTGTACCCACATCAACAAGACTAGCCGGCACCTGAGCTTCCTGCAAAATAACCAGTTCGAGCATCTCTAGTGCCAAGCGAGTGGAGACGTGGGTTCCTGTTCCAAACGCTTGTCCTGGCTCCAGCCAGATTACCTGACGATTCTCAGGCAGGTCTTTTTCGTACCAGACAGGTGCAATCAATAGAGTTCGACCGATTTCTACAGGCTGAAAATGATCATGCCAACCTAAACGCCAATTTTCATTTGGGCAGAGTCGATGCTCCACTAACTCTAGTTTTCCAACTGCTTTTGGATACTCGTTCCGAAAACGAGAAATCCACTCATCAAGTTTTTGTGGTTCGGTCAGGTAGCATTTCAGTCTTTGTTCGCCATCAGCTTCTTGAAGAATCTCACAGCCTGCTGCCCCCTGTTCAAAGCAAAAGCCTGTCCAGAGATCTGCTAGTTCTTCTGCCACGCTGAATACACCTTCCTGGTAGTTCTCCAAACTAGTCACTCGCGCGTCTTGTCAAGATAGACTTTAAAACCATCTTCCAAGAGTCCTCGTAAACGCGGATCTTTTTTTTCCTCTGCCGACTTGCATTGCTGACAGCGGCAGCTTACATGATGTGTCTTTTGGAATCGTTTGATACGCACCCGAGTCAGGTCTTTTCCCTCCGTTTGCATCTGACGCAGCACCTTCTCCACTTGTTCCATGACCTTGTGCAGAACAATTTCCTCGTGCTTTGGGAAACCACGTTCTGTGGATTTACGGCCGAACATTTGCCTCTCCTGTTACCAGTTGGGACTGTAAGTGTTGCCAGCTTTGCTCGTAAACTGACAATGTCTGCTCTAGCAATTTATTCGGATCAAAACGTTCCAAAGACTGCTGACGGGCATTCTTACCGAACTCTGAAATGCGTTCTGGACTTTCCAGCATCCACTCCAGAATTTCGGCCAGGGCTTCAGCACTCTTGTCTTTCGCGATCCGGCCTGTGACACCATCCTGAATGATCTCAGGTAGAGCTCCGGTAGGAAAAGCAATCACAGGCTTCCCTACAGAGAAAAATTCAACAGCCACACGACAAATCACTTCAGAATCAACAGAGCTTACTACACCAATGTCAGTGTGACGCATAATTTCCAGAACATCCTCGCGATAACCATACAAGTAGACGCTCTGCTGGAGATTCGATTCAACCAAATCTTGCAAAAGCCCTTGCCATTCTGCCTCCGTCTCATTCGTGTCTCGATAGAGCATCAGCAGCACTATGTCTGGGAAACGCTTTCTTAGTGTAGCAAAACTTTTTAGAAGAATCCTTTGCCCCTTGACTGGCCGAATACGCCCGACAATACCAATGACTCGACATTGCCTTGGGATACCTAATCGATCAAGACACTCTAATCGAGATTGTTGAGCTTCACTTTCTCCCTGTGAATCAATCGAACTTGGGTTAACAGGATAGTAGATGACCTGCAGACGCTCTGATGGAAGATTGAGGGTCTGGCGAAGTTGGGAAGCGATCACCTGTGCAGGCACAATCACGGACTCAATCCAATCCTCATGTAACTTACGATTTAGCCAATGATCACGAAGTGGTCGAGTTGTACCGCGAGTACGGATTAACGCAAAACTTTTCAGCCGTTGCCGAAGCAACACGAGCAGGGGGAATCCCTCAGATCGGTGAGCATTGACAATCTGAATCTGCTGTTCCTCAATCAGGGATTGCAACCGTCGGTAGGCCCGCCAAAGTTGCCAGGGATTTGAAGAACTAAGTGGGATATCCGTAATGATTGGCAGGTTCCAATTACGCAGCTTGGTCTCATTCAAGGAATTGGGGAGGGTCAGTACCCAAACTTTATGCCCAGCATTCAGTAGTTCTCTTGCAAGGGTAGCTGCATAGGCGGCCTCCGCATTCCACCAGCGAACGTTGCTGGTGATCAGGATCCGCATCAATTCCTAGAAATCGGCATGGCCAGGCACTCGTGGGAAGGGGATCACGTCACGGATGTTCTTCATACCTGTCACGAATTGAACAATCCGCTCAAAGCCAAGACCAAAACCGGAGTGAGGCACAGAACCGTAGCGACGCAGATCTAGATACCAACCATATTCTTCCTCCGGCAAATCTAACTCGCGGAGACGCTTTTGTAATTGTTCAAGGTTGTCTTCACGCTGGGAACCTCCGATGATCTCCCCAATTCTTGGAAACAAGACATCCATTGCCGCCACTGTGCGATCATCTGGATTCTGCTTCATATAGAATGCTTTGATGTCACGTGGGTAGTCTGTCAAAACGACGGGGCAGCCATAGTGCTGCTCTGTCAGATAACGTTCATGTTCTGACTGTAGGTCTGCACCCCATTCTACTGGAAACTCGAAGGGCTGTTTTGATTGCTGGAGGATCTCAACCGCTTCCGTATAAGACACGGTCTGGAATTCGGATGAAACGATGTGCTCCAACGTTGCACAAAGCTCTGAATCATACATCTTCTGCAGGAACGCCAAGTCTTCTGAGTGGCGTTCAAGGCAATTGCTGAGCAGGAATTTTAGGAAGTCAGTAGCTAGTTGAACCAGATCTGGCAACTCGCAGAAAGCCACCTCTGGCTCAATCATCCAAAACTCTGCAAGATGCCGGGATGTATTGGAATTTTCTGCACGAAACGTTGGTCCAAAGGTGTAGACATCGCCAAACGAGCACGCGAATGCCTCTACATTCAACTGGCCTGACACTGTCAAGAATACAGGACGACCAAAGAAGTCAGCGCTGTAGTCGGGCTTACTCTGAGAAGTTAGGGGTAGTCGTTGATCTAGTGGCAGAGTCGTAACTTGAAACAATGCCCCTGCCCCTTCTGTGTCGCTGGCAGTGATGATTGGTGTGTGAATGTAAAGAAATCCACGTTCCTGAAAGAAACGATGGACCGCATCAGCAAGTGTATTCCTGATTCTGAAGACAGCACCAAAAGTATTGGTTCGTGGTCGGAGGTGGGCAATTTCGCGCAGGAATTCGAGGGTGTGACCTTTTTTTTGGAGTGGGTAGTCCTCTCCCGGTGACCTGCCGTAGATTCGGATTTGCTGAGCTTGTATTTCGAAAGTTTGTCCCTTGCCAGGAGACTCAACCAGTTGGCCAATCACTTCAACCGCGGAGCCCGTTGTTAATTTGGCGATCTCTTCGTAACCGGGCAACTCTGCATCAGCAATAATTTGGATTCCTGACTGTGTCGAGCCATCATTCAAATTGAGGAAAGAAAATTTCTTTGAATTTCTTACTGTTCGTAGCCAACCTCGTAGACAAATCTCCTGACCAACCAAATCTGAAGACAGCGCTGCCAGACGAGTCCGTTGACTCATAGCATGCCCCGCAGTTTCTTAGACACATCAATCTCAATACTCTCGACCAGGCCCGACAATTCTTTGACGTCCATCAACATGCTCTTGCGATCCGGCATGATTGCGTAAAGGTACTTGACGTACTCGGGCAGCATCTTCAAATAGACCTGATTTCGGTCAAAGCGAATTTGCTTACTCAGGAAAAGCTCCAGTTGTCCTCTGGACATGTGCTTAAAGACATCAATGAAACCTGTTGAGCAGGTCTCTAACTCCTTACTGACATCTTTTGGATAGAAGTCCGAAAACCGCTTACGAGAAGTCATGATTCTAGAAAATAGAAGCATCGTGATACAGACCACTGTACCGTTCACCCAATCAATCCCGTACATCCCCAAATATCCGATTAAGAAATAGCATGCACCGATGATTGAACCCGTCAACTGAAGAGCAAGACGCACTCTTTCCACAGCCAAAAACTTGAAGTTATATTTGCGCTCTTTGACGAAAAACCCGAGGCCGTCTGTGAAACTGTCAACCCCCATCACCAACTCTTCTGCTGAAGCCAGTCGATTCTGGAGTTCTGTCTCAAGTTGTTTCTTTTTCTCGGCTGCGCGCGCATTAAGAATTTCCTGGGAGACATAACGCTTCGTAGCCTTCAGTTTCTCGACCAGCACTCCAAGGAATTCGAATGGGTTCTCCGAACTCATCTGGTTTTGCTTGAACTGTGACTTAGCCTGTAGATAGTTGATGACCTCATCATAAAGGCGCAGGCGTTTCTTGCGTGCCTTCTTAGAACCTGTACGGCCACTGCGAGCCTCATACTCCGCATCTTCCTGAGCTTCAATGACCATTTCCTTGCGAATCAGAAGCGTAAAGATTTCGGAACAGACGTCACCATGATTTTTGTTCATGTCGAACATCTTGGAGAAGATCTCACATATCACATAACTGGTTCCCGAAAATTTGCGATCACCAATCTCTACGTCTGACTTCTCCATGTTGTAGAAAGACTCCAACAGGTAGTCGAGCATGTCCTGTACGTAGCCAACGTAGTCCTCCGTGTTGACACTTTCATTGATGAGAGCCACCCAACTGAGAGCTGCAAAACGCTGTGTCTGCTCGTTGTCGAGCAGCATCTCGAGGGCATCAATGAAGTAGGGAAGCTTCTTGAGTGTATTCGTACTGGTGTAAACAAAGTCAGAGACCGTGACAGCTGCCGCTTTTGGATCTACCTCTTTCTCAAAAAGAACGACCATTCGGGTCGCTAGATCTTTGGCAAAACTCTCCGGAATCGCATCCTCGTCAGGCCCTCCGGCCCCTTCACCTTCTTCATCCAGAAGATCATCATCAAAATCAGTATCTTCTCGCATACTTCCTCATGTTCAGCACATGTATGGAATTGGCTTTATCGCAAAGCTGGTGGTGTCGATTCCGCTTGCAATTGAACTAAAAAATCTTCGAAGAGTAACGTCTGTTGCTCTTTAGAACCTAGTCGCCGAACCGTCACAGTTTTTTCTTCGGCCTCTCGTCTTCCTAGTGCTAGTAGTACCGGCACTTTCTGTAGGCTGTGTTCTCGAACTTTGTAGCTAATTTTCTCATTGCGCAAATCAACCTCAGCGCGCAGGCCCGCAGCCAATAGTTGGTTTTGCAAATCCAGTGCATAGTCATTGGCTTCTGTGACGATCGTTGCCAAGACAGCCTGTGTCGGAGCCAGCCACAGTGGGAAGCGTCCGGCAAACTGTTCAACCAAAATACCCAAAAACCTCTCAAAGGAACCAAGAATCGCACGGTGCAGCATCACAGGTCGATAACGCTGTCCATCTTCTGCGACATAGCTTGCATCCAGGCGTTCTGGCAAAACAAAATCCACTTGCAGAGTTCCACATTGCCAATCCCGACCGATTGCATCACGCAACACGAACTCTAGTTTTGGCCCATAGAAGGCACCTTCTCCTGGATTCAGAGTGTAATCCTGACCAGCAGTTCTTGTTGCTGCTAGCAGCGCTGATTCTGCACGATCCCAAATCTCATCAGAACCAGCACGAACCTCAGGTCGGTCTGAAAATTTTACGTGGAAACTTTCGAAGCCAAAGTCCTGGTAGATTGTCGAGAGCAATTCAATAAAAGCCTTGGTTTCTCCTTCAATCTGGCTCTCTGTGCAGAAGATGTGCGCATCATCCTGAGTAAAAGCACGTACGCGCATCAACCCATGTAGCGCTCCATGTGGTTCATAACGATGGCAAGAACCAAACTCGGCAAGACGTAACGGCAGGTCACGGTAGCTCTTGATCCCCTGGCGGAAGATCTGCACATGCCCTGGACAGTTCATAGGTTTGAGAGCCAAAGAGCGCTGATCCTCGCTATGTCCTTTGCCACCTTCATCCACTTCGGCAATGAACATATGCTCCCGAAATTTTTCCCAATGGCCTGATTTCTCCCAGAGCAATCGGTCCACTAACTGTGGGGTCTTAACCTCTACATAGCCTGCTTTTTCCAACCGCTGACGCATGTACTGCTCACAAATTCTGTACAACGTCCAGCCCTTTGGATGCCAGAATACAGATCCCAAAGCCTCGTCTTGGAAATGAAACAACCCCATCTCACGACCAAGTCGTCGATGATCTCGCCGCTCTGCTTCCTCCAGTTGATGCAGATAGCCATTGAGTTCTTTCTCATTGGACCAAGCGGTGCCATAGATGCGTTGAAGCATCGCGTTCTCAGACTTCCCACGCCAATAGGCTCCTGCCAGTTTCATTAACTTAAAGCCCTGCCCCAAACGGCCTGTTGAAGGTAGGTGGGGCCCTCGACATAAGTCGATGAACTCTCCCTGGCGATAGAGGGAGATCACCTCATCTTCTGGGAGATCACGAATGATTTGTGCCTTGTAAGTCTCTCCTTGCTCTTCAAAAAAAGTGATCGCTACGTCCCGCTCCCAGACCTCTCTTTGAATAGAGATATCTTCTTTCACTAACTCTCGCATCCGGTCTTCAATCCGTTCCAAATCATCAGGAGTGAAAGACTCTTCACGAGCAAAATCATAATAGAACCCATTCTCAATCACCGGACCAATAGTGACCTGAGTTTCTGGGTAGAGTTCTTTAACAGCCTGGGCCATCACATGTGCCGCATCATGGCGCAGCAACTCTACGCCATCGGGCTGAGTTCGTGTTACAATTTCGATCTGTGCCTGATTGGGCAATTCTAGATAAATATCACTAAGCTGTTCATTGATACGAACAGCCACTGCATCTTGTGCTAAGCGGCGACCGATGCTGTTAGCCAGGTCCAATCCTGTAGCACCTTCAGGCAATTGACGGGATGAACCATCGGGCAAGAAAACTTCAATCATGGAAAAATATTATTGCGGGCTATTGGGGAAAATATCGTTGTGATCTGGTCAGGCAACCGTTTCAGTACCATCTGTCGGAAGTTCTTCTCCGGCAGTGGTTGGTACCTCAAGCAAGGCTGGGTGATGTTCCAAGGCAATGTTAAGGGCGTCATTCACGTTATATACCGCTCGAATCCGCAGTCCATCTGTAATTTCAGCTGGAATTTCAGCCAGATCTTTCTCATTTTCCACAGGGATTACAACCGTTGAAAACATGCCCCGACGAGCAGCTAGTAGTTTCTCCTTCAACCCACCTATTTCTGTGACATGTCCCCGGAGAGTGATCTCACCCGTCATCGCTACTTCGTTGCGAACTGGGATCTGGGTAAAAGCACTAACAATTGCTGTAATCAACGGCAACCCAGCAGACGGACCATCTTTGGGAGTCGCTCCTTCCGGCAAGTGAATATGTAGATCTCGCTTTTTGAAGAGCTTATGATCGATGCGAAGTGACTCCGCATTGCTGCGTACCCATGAATATGCAGCTTTGGCAGACTCCTGCATCACATCACCCAATTTACCAGTCAGGGACAATTTACCACCTCCAGGCATCAGTCCAACTTCCACCAGCATGGTTTCTCCGCCCAGTGAAGTGACACCTAAGCCCATTGCTACGCCCACCTCGTTGTGATCATTCTTGCGATCCCTCGGTGGGTGTGGCACTCCCAAGCACTTGTGTACCAATTTCGGCGTCACCATCATGTTCTTCTTCTCTTCAGAACGAACCAACTGGGTGACTACTTTCCGACAAATCTTGCCAAGTTCCCGCTCCAGATTACGCACACCGGCCTCACGAGTATAGCTTCGGATCACTTCTTCCACCGCAGCCTTGCGGAAACGTAACTGTTCGGCTATCAAACCGTGCAGTTTTCGTTGTCTTGGAATGATAAAATCTTCTGCGATTCGAACTTTCTCCAGTTCAGTATAACCCGACAAGCGAATCACCTCCATCCGGTCCAGCAAAGGAGCAGTGATCTGCTGAGTAGAATTGGCCGTACAGATGAACAGTACGTCTGACAAATCGTATTCAACTTCCAGGTAGTGATCCGTGAAGGTGTTGTTTTGTTCTGGATCCAAAACTTCAAGCATGGCTGCTGAAGGATCACTGATCACGCTTTGGTAGAGTTTATCGATCTCATCAATCAACAGTACTGGATTATTGCTACCCGCCTTGCGTAAAGACTGGATGATCTTCCCTGGTAAGGCACCGATGTATGTTCTACGGTGACCACGGATCTCTGCCTCGTCACGCACGCCTCCCAGGCTCATCCTGACAAATTTTCGATCCAACGCTCTTGCAATTGACTTTGCCAATGACGTCTTACCCACTCCTGGAGGACCAGTCAAACAGATGATCGGCCCTTTCAAAGAACCTCGCAGGTGAGCTACCGCAAGATATTCGACGATGCGCTCCTTGACCTTCTCCAGTCCATAGTGATCCTCATCCAAGATTTTCTGCGCCCGAATCAGATCAAAGTTATCTTGGGTCTTCTTGCTCCAAGGCATAGAGACGAGCCACTCCAGATAATTCCGAACCACGTTAGCTTCGGAGGACAGTGGCGACATCATCTGTAATTTTTTCAGTTCCTTACGAGCCTCTTCCTCCACACCCTCAGGCATTTTTGCTTCTGTAATCTTTTGATTCATTTCCTCCGACTCTGTCTGCCCATCGTCGGCTTGGCCTAATTCTTTCTGAATGGAACGTAGTTGATCCTGCAGGTAAGTTTCTTTCTGCGAGCGAGAAATTTGCTCTTCCACCTGCTTTTTCAGTTTATCTTCCAAGCGGTTGATCTCCAACTCGCTTCTCATAAATTGACGCACAAGTTCAAGGCGATGACGAAGTTCAAGGGCTTCGAGGAGCTGTTGTTTCTGCTCTCTACCAATATCCAAAACCGGGGCAATCAGATCGGCTACTAAAAAAGATGACGCTTTCTGCAGGCGTTTGCGAGCTTCCTCTCGAGCCTTATTTTTTACCAATTTAGTGTATTCATCGAACATCTTCCGAACATCATCTACCAGGCTCCGCATGCCGTCTTCCTCCCCTTCTTCCAGTTCAATCAGACGAATTCTAGCCAGGTATTCATTACGCTCCAAACTGCTCTCGAGGAGCTGTGCTCGCTGCTCTCCCTCGAAGAGGGCCTTGACCGTTCCATTTGGCAACCGCATTACCTGTAACACTTTCCCAAGAACACCATACTCGTAAAGATCTGACTGTTTTGGGCTCTCGACATTTGGATTGCGCTGAGTAACAACAAAAATATGACGATCTTCGCTAAGCGCACGGTCCAAGGCTTCCATCGAAGCTTTTCGGCCTACGAAAAAAGGCGTAGTCATCCCTGGAAAAATGACTTCTTCCCGCATTGGGAGCATCGGCACGGTTCTGATCTCAGCGTTCGCAACAAACATGGAACTGTCTCGGTTGAAGGACTCAAGATTGATTAGAAAGACTTATTACATTAGAGAAAATATGCTTAAGGAACAAGTTCTGGAATTCAGTCACTGATCATGAGTTGCATTGTTTTATCGACATTCCCCCAGCAAGCCGATAAAGTAGTTTTCTACTGATTTTGCTAAGTTTTCAATATGGAGAACTACTATGAAGCGACTACTCTGCTGGGGATTCTGTGCCCTATCGTTTTTGTGGGTCAGCTCGGTTGCTGCCAACGAAGAATTACCATTACGCCATGCACTGGCCATGAATGGTGAACCTAAATATTCAGCGGACTTCACCCACTTCGAATATGCGAACCCAAACGCACCCAAAGGAGGCCAACTTCATCAGAGCGTGATTGGCACCTACGACAGTTTTCACCCTTTCATTCCGAAAGGTGTCGGTGCTGAGGATATCGGGCTGATCTATGAAACCCTAATGATTAGTTCGCAGGATGAGCCTTTCACCGAATATGGCCTCCTCGCAGCACATGTTCAGATGCCTGAAGACCGATCCTTTGTGATTTTCCATCTGCACCCAGATGCCAAGTTCCATGATGGAGCATCAGTCAAGCCTGCTGATGTGATTTTCACCTTCAACTCACTGTTAGAGAAAGGTGATCCCTTTTACAAGAAATATTACAAAGATGTGCAGTCTGTGACTGATCTTGGTGAAGGACGAGTACGCTTTGACTTCGGGGATAGCACTAACCAGGAATTACCTTTGATTGTCGGCCAACTCCCAGTGCTTCCACAGCACTATTGGGAGAATCGAGACTTTGGAGAGTCAACGCTGGAACCTCCCTTGGGAAGTGGTCCTTACCGCATTGCCGAGTTCGAAGCAGGCAAGACAATTACCTACGAACGTGTGCCAGGCTATTGGGGTAAAGATCGACCTGCGCAACGTGGCCATTACAACTTTGACCGCATTCGTTACGACTACTACCGCGACAGCACTGTTGCTCTAGAAGCCTTTAACGCCGGTGAGTACAACTTCCGCCAAGAAAACACCTCCAAAGACTGGGCCAAGATGTACAATGGCCCCAAATACGAACAACAATTGATCATTAAGGAAGAGATTCACCACGAACTTCCCCGTGGAATGCAAGGCTTCGCATATAACTTGAGACGACCCATCTTCCAGGACGCTCGAGTTCGGGAAGCACTGGGCTATGCTTTCGATTTTGAATGGAGCAATCAGAACCTCTTCTATGGCCAGTATCGCAGAAGTACTAGCTACTACACCAACTCTGAAATGGCTTCCTCCGGCCTACCTTCAGAAGCAGAGCTAAAGTATCTGGAATCCCTGAAGGATCAGCTACCTCCAGAAGTTTTTACTACGGAATTTAGGGTTCCAGTCAGTGATGGATCCGGGAATTTACGTTCCCAATTGCGTCAAGCTGGTGCGCTACTAAGCGCTGCTGGCTGGCAAGTAGATGCTAGTAGTCGCAAGCGCGTCAACAACGCCGGCGAATCCTTCAGCTTTGAAATCCTGCTGGTTTCTCCAGCTTTCGAGCGCATCGTACTGCCATTCAAGAAAAATTTGGAGCGTTTGGGAATTGACATGAGCGTGCGAGTCGTGGACCCCTCACAATATGTCAACCGCCTACGTAGCTTCGATTTCGACATGGTTGTCACCGTGGTCGGACAATCGCTCTCACCTGGCAATGAACAGCGCGAGTTCTGGCACTCGGAATCTGCGGATTTAGAAGGCAGCCGCAATCTGATGGGAATCCGTAATCCAGCTGTCGATCAACTTGTTGAATCGCTAATTGCTGCACCAAATCGCCAGGAATTGATCACTCGTACGAGAGCCCTTGACCGAGCCTTGCTCTGGAACCACTACCTGATTCCACATTGGCACATCAACTATTTCCGAGTGGGCTACTGGAATCGATTCTCTCGCCCCGCGATCACACCCAAGTATGGTCTTGGACTGCTGACCTGGTGGGAAGACCCAACCAAAGCTGCCAAGGTTGACAGCCAGAACAAAAACTAACCACACCTCCTAAGACCACAGATCAGAGGCTTTTTCTCTAGCAAAGAGCCTCTGCCATTCCACAGTTGTTGGATAATCCGTTTTCTTCAAGATCGTCTTCATTCGAATTGGAATGATTAGCACTCATTGATGGATAGTGCTATTTTTCTCTTGATTTCTCAAACTGGCTTGGATAAGTTTTTAGCACTCACTTCAACCGAATGCTAATATTGGCATTCACTTGAAGCTAACCTTAAAATCGTTCGCAAAAGGAGAACCATGATTCGTCCACTGCAAGATCGCATTTTGGTGAAACGCATTGAGGCGGAAGAGAAGACCTCCGGCGGTATCATCATTCCAGACACCGCTAAGGAGAAGCCACAAGAAGGTGAAGTCGTTGCCGTCGGTAAGGGCAAGCGTCTGGACAATGGCAATGTGATTGAGCCAGATGTGAAAGCTGGTGATCGCGTTCTTTTCAGCAAGTACGGCGGCACCGAAGTCAAGGTAGATGGTCAGGATTATCTGATCATGCGTGAAGATGACATTCTCGGCGTCCTCTGATTCAATCCTCCCGCTAACCAATTTTTCTGGATAAAGGAACCATGGCGAAGACTATTATTTTTGGCGCGGACAACCGTGACCAATTGCTAGCCGGTGTGAATAAGATGGCAAACGCCGTCCGTGTCACACTGGGCCCTAAAGGTCGTAACGTGTTAATTGAGAAATCCTTCGGCGCTCCTCTGGTAACCAAAGACGGTGTTACCGTTGCCAAGGAGATCGAACTGGAAAACAAGCTGGAAAATATGGGCGCTCAGATGGTCAAGGAAGTCGCTTCCAAAACATCTGACGTAGCCGGCGACGGAACCACAACAGCAACAGTGTTGGCTCAGTCGATCGTCAACGAAGGTAACCGAAATTTGGCTGCTGGCGCCAATCCAATGGATCTGAAGCGAGGTATTGACAAAGCAGTTGCTGCCGCTACTGCACGCCTGCACGCAATCTCCAAGTCTGTTTCCAGTTCTAAAGAGATTTCTCAGGTTGGAACTATTTCTGCCAATAGCGATGAAACCATTGGTGACATCATCGCAGAAGCAATGGAGAAAGTCGGCAAGGACGGTGTCATCACTATTGAAGAAGCCAAGAGCGCCGAAACAAGCCTCGACGTAGTTGAAGGTATGCAATTTGATCGTGGCTACCTCTCTCCCTACTTCGTGACTGACTCCGAGCGTATGGAAGTTGTCTTAGAGGATCCTTACGTGATCTTAGTAGAGAAGAAAGTCAGCAACATGAAAGACATGCTGCCCGTACTGGAGCAAATCGCTAAGACTGGCAAGCCTTTCATGATCATCGCTGAAGACGTAGAAGGTGAGGCACTAGCCACATTGGTTGTCAACAAAATTCGTGGAACATTGAAGTGCTCTGCCGTCAAAGCTCCTGGCTTCGGCGATCGCCGCAAGGCTATGTTGGAAGACATTGCCATCCTGACCGGAGGCCAAGTTGTTTCTGAAGATATGGGTATGAAGTTGGAAGACCTCACACTGCACAACCTTGGTCAAGCCAAGTCCATCGTCATTGACAAGGACAACACAACCATCATAGATGGAGCCGGTGACAAGGAAAATATCAAGGGACGCATCAATCAAATTCGTGCACAGATTGAGGAAACCACCTCAGATTATGATCGTGAGAAGCTGCAAGAGCGCTTGGCCAAATTGGCCGGTGGTGTCGCAGTCATCAATGTTGGTGCCGCAACCGAAATCGAGATGAAGGAGAAGAAGGCTCGAGTCGAAGATGCACTGCACGCAACCCGTGCTGCTGTCGAAGAAGGCATCGTTCCTGGTGGTGGTGTTGCCCTGGCTCGCTGTATAGACGCTGTACAATCAGTAATCAATGGCGAAGCTAACGAAGACCAGAAAGTTGGTGCCGCAATCATTTTACGAGCTATTGAAGCACCACTGCGTCAGATTGTCAGCAACGCTGGCCTAGAAGGTGCGCTGATCATTGACAAAGTCAAAGGCAACAGTGATGTCAACTACGGCTTCAACGCTGCCGCTGGCACCTACGTTAATATGATCGAGAGCGGCATCATCGACCCAACCAAGGTCGTCCGTACTGCTCTGGAAAACGCAGCTTCCGTAGCTGGGTTGCTTCTGACTACAGAGGCTGGTATCCATGAACTTCCAAAAGAAGAGCCTGCTGCTCCAGCAGGTGGAATGGGTGGAATGGACGGAATGGGTGGAATGGGTGGAATGATGTAATTCATGCCCAGACGTCGTGACAGTATCTAGGTACTGTCAGCCGGCTGAAAGCCTCGAAAGGTGGTTCGTCTAAAGGCGGACCACCTTTTTTTATGCCCACCAACGAGTAACCAGCCACGATTATTGCTCCTCAACATTGCCATGAGCCAACTACAGCAACAATTCTCCAAACTTCAGCAACACCTTAACGAAGCTATCATTGGGCAAGCCCAGCTGACTGAACGCATCCTGATTGCCCTACTTGCTAACGGGCACCTCTTGGTCGAAGGAGCTCCAGGGCTCGCCAAAACCCGAGCAATTCGCACAGTTGGCGATTTACTGGAATGTGATTTCCATAGAATCCAGTTCACACCTGATCTACTGCCAGCGGACATCACCGGTACAGAAATTTATCGACCTCAAGATGCGAGCTTCCATTTCCAAAAAGGACCGGTCTTCCACAATCTTGTCTTAGCAGATGAGATCAACCGTGCTCCTGCCAAGGTTCAATCCGCGTTGTTGGAAGCGATGGGTGAGCGACAGGTTACCGTAGGGCAAGAGACCTATCCGCTGCCAGAGCTTTTTTTAGTAATGGCAACCCAGAACCCTCTCGAACAAGAAGGTACCTATCCACTTCCAGAGGCTCAACTGGATCGTTTCCTCATGCTGGTACTGGTGGATTATCCTCAGGCTGAGGACGAGCTACAGATTCTCCAACTGGCTCGGCAAGAAACAGATCAAAACTTCTCCAAGCAACGCAAAAGCTATTCACCCCTACCTCAGGAAGTAGTCTTTGCAGCTCGACAGGAAGTACTCTCAATCTATATTGCGCCAGAATTGGAGCGTTATCTGGTGGAATTAATACTAGCTACCCGTAAACCACAGCGATATTTACCAGAACTGGCTACAAAGCTCCAAGTAGGAGCTAGTCCAAGAGGGACAATCGCCTTAGATGCCTGTGCACGCTCACGAGCCTGGTTACAGGGTAGAGATTTTGTGAGTCCGGATGATGTGCAGGAAATTTACGCAGATGTGCTGCGTCATCGCATTTTGCTGAGCTATGAGGCTGAGGCAGATGGTTGGACAGCAGATCAAATTCTTCAAAAACTACTACAGCACGTGCCCGTTCCTTGACACATCAATTCATGTCACCAAATCGATGCTGAAAGATTGTCATAGCAGATATGGCAGCCGTTTCTGTACGTAGAATTCTTGGGCCTAGCGTAAGTGATCTGGCTTTTGCCTTATGTGCCAGTGCAAGCTCAGAAGCATGCCATCCCCCCTCAGGACCAATCCAAAGGGTGTGTTTTTGCCCCACCATTTCTTCTCTGGAGATCGGCCACTCCGAAGAATCTAGCAAAGGAGCAAAGATCCAATGCTGATCTGTGGCAGTTGTCTGGCCCAGTGCTGCTTCGAGTGATTGAAACCATTTCCAAGTTGGTGAAAACTGACGACCCGACTGCTTGCAAGCTTCGCTCATGATGCGTTCCCAGCGCTGCTGAGTATTTATCGTAGGAGTTTCGTCACGACCGCTCGAAAATTCTCCTTGAAAGAGCACTACACGGCTTACCCCCAGCTCCACACCCTTCTGTAGTATCAGTTCCAAAGCTTTCTCTTTAGGCAAAGCCAACCACAACTCCAGCAATAACGGCGATGGCTCCGGCACAACGACGGCTTCCAGAACTTCAAACTCTAATCGCTGTCTTATTTGGTTTAGCAGTTTCACACGAAATCGCTGCCCAAGCCGATCCTGCAGTAGAAAGTCATCTCCCGGTCGTAAGCGTCTAGATTGGCTGATATGCCGAACTTCCTCTCCTTGCATTTCAGCGCGCAGAGCAAGGCGCAGTTCACCCTCAAATTTGAAATAAGCAGACATTTTGGACAAAACTTGTTGAAATACTATATACTGGTGGTAAGAAATCGGAAGGGGAGTTGCAACGAGGTACTTGATAACCTGTACCCCGTAGCATCTTAAAGAGAAGTCAGAGGCCCTTGCGGACGGCAACTTCCATTGGCGTCAATCGATGACGGCACTTCCGACGTATGTAAAGCCGTTGGGTCGGAAGCAGATAACGTTTGGGCGTTTTCATAGATCCCCATGTACAAGAGATTGCGACAAGCACTCATAGATAACACGAGTTTGTTATCGGCAAGAGATCACAGAACTTTAGTAGAATGATGAGGTACTATGCCGCGGGGAGGATTTCGAGAAGGCGCTGGGCGCAAGAAGGAATACACTGAACCAGTGCGAAAGATCCTGTTGGGCTTGCCTGAGTCGGTGCTGCAGGAGTTGGATCAATATGCCAATCAACGCAATTTATCACGTCCAAAAGCAATCGCTGCTTTGTTGAAACAAATCCATCGTCCAGAAGAACCGGCCCGGCAAAAAACACAACACAAGGTTGTCCTGCAGGAGCTCAAGTCACTTCGAGAGAAACTCAAGAAGAGTTCCGACTGAGCTGAATTGGTTCCTCTGCATCATCAGCAGAATTTTTCTGCAACTGTTGGAGTCGCTGGCGAGATGCTTCAAAACGCCTTCTTGAGATACGCCGTTCAATGATGCCCAAAGTAACCATCGACACGAATATCATCAATATTAGCACCAATCCCATTTTACCTAACCTCTAGATTATAACTATGCTCTGGAAACTGTTTCTGGCCTTTACAATCATTCCTGTCAGTGAAATCTATATTCTGATCGCAATCGGGGGACAGATTGGAATTCTGCCTTCTATTGGTTTGGTCATTTTAACTGGAATTGTAGGAGCTAGTCTTGCTCGCAGTCAAGGACTACAGACCTTGGGACGAATTCGGGATTCTTTTCAACAGGGAGTGGTTCCGGGAGAAGAGTTACTCAACGCTCTATTGATCGCTGTCGCTGGGATTGTCCTGCTCACACCTGGATTTTTGACTGATGCTGCAGGGTTATTTTTGCTCATTCCAGCAACCCGAACTCTATGCCGAGAATGGCTTAAACGTCGCATAGAATTAGTATATGCCCAACGTAATGTGGGCAACGGTCCAATTATCTATGGCTAGGCATCTTCACTGATTTTTACGCAGGCAGCATGGACGCAAAATCTCCCGCCCTAATTGTACAGCAAGCCTCTAAGGTACTGAGTCTGGAGACTGTCAAACGAGGCAAGCGCCCGTATGACAACGCTTTGATCACAGAACAGTTGGATCTAGTGGAAAAGTTGGTGAGCAGGGATCATGCAAACGAATTGATTCGACTCTATCGTCTGCAAGATCCCAATGTGGATGGAACGTCTTGGCCACTGCGTTGAGGACAGTAACGCTTCACATGAACAGACTGGACAACCGAGGAGCAGGCTGTCCATTTCGGAAATCAGCGCCTGACATCAAATCCCGATGAAGCATCAGGCTCAATGGCACCGCTTGGGGTTGTGATCGCAAAAACAACTGGGACAGCGCAGGCTTCGGATCTTCCTCTGATTGAAAGTCCTTACCCGACATCAAACGAACCTTCGTCTTGGGAACCGTTTCCTGGACAGTAACCGGACGATGATTCTCGGTGTTTTGAACGATCTGCAACAGCAGTTCACGTTCTCGCTGGTCTTGGCCGCGCTGCTCGATCAGACGTTCATTCATGTCGATCAGGCGGTTGTTCAGACCAATCAACCACTCTTGTTGTTGCGATTGCAACAGGTTGCTCTGCATTTTCGTCACTCCATGACTACTCGGTTCTCATCCTGAAAACCGTACTACATTGGGTACGCCCCCGCCCTGCCAAAGGAAGTACCAAACTAACTCTCTGATCCCAATATCTAGAGTCAGAACACAGCAAAAACTCGAGCTACTGGCTCCATGCCGCTAGCAACGCCGTGTTGAACGATTCTGGAAGAAACTTTGGTTTCGGAGAATTTGTAAGGCGAGAATAAACCGGTTGGGAGGGTGCAGGGTCGATCAAAGCGTGTCGTGTCCAATGACAGACTGGTTAGCATCTTGCTGTTCTCTTGAGACTAGCCTGCCTCCGATGGCAGGTGGATTATGCGACAGATTTTGGATGACTCTGACGCTGATGGGATGGCTCAGACTAAGCACTCCCGCCGATGGGGAGTGCACAAAACCTATGCAAAAAGGGTTCGGACTGCAAGAAAAAAATCTGACTTATTCAGATTTTTTTTATTTCTACAACTCTTCTAACTCAATTTTTCTCTCCGTTTCAGGATTCAAAGTTACCGTGGATGGTATTTTTCGATAGCTAGCAGATGGATTTACAACAAGAACAACAGCAATGGTGGGCTCGCTGGCAAGAGGGCCGAATTGGCTTCCATCTTCCAGAAGTCAATCCTCTGCTTATTCGCCATGTACACGCCCTGGCAACCGAAACTCACCCCAATGAAACATCCTGTATCCTTGTCCCACTCTGTGGCAAATCAAAGGACTTGATCTGGCTTCAAAGTTACTTTCATCAGGTCATCGGAGTGGAGTTAGTTCCTCAGGCTGTTAAGGCTTTTTTTGAAGAGAACCAAATCACTCCGACTCACTCCCTAAGAGATCCCTTCGCAACCTACCAACACGGCAATCTAGCCTTGCTACAGGGCGATATCTTCCAAATGAGTTCCAAACATCTGGAGGATCAACCGATTCGAACGGTTTTTGATCGGGCTTCCCTGATTGCCCTACCTAATGAATTACGGAAAAATTATGTAGCGTTACTTCGTAGCCTGGTTTCTCCCAACACGAAACTGTTGTTGGTGACGCTCGCTTATGAAGACGGTGTGATCAGTGGTCCGCCACATTCAGTTCCAGAAAATGAGATCTTCGATTTGTTTGCCTTCGCTACCAACATCGAACTTCTGGAAAAACAAGATATCCTCCCTGAATCTCCCAACTTCCAGAAAGCTGGACTACGTTGGGCCTACGAAGCTGTTTACCTGATTACCTTCCCATGAAAATTCTTGCAGTCATCCCAGCTCGTTATGAGTCTTCACGATTCCCTGGCAAACCACTGGTTGAACTACATGGGAAGCCAATGATTCAGCATGTATACGAACGAGTTCAACAAGTTCTCTCAGTAGATCAGGTCCTCGTAGCTACCGATGATGAGCGTATCATCAACGCTGTCCAGGCCTTCGGCGGTCAAGCCTGTATGACTTCGCCTGATCACCCAACAGGGACAGATCGAATCGTGGAGGTGATTCAGAATCAGCCCTGTGAGTGGGTGCTCAACGTCCAGGGAGATGAACCAACCATCGCACCTAATGTTTTAGAAACACTCATCCAGCGTGCACTTACAGATGGCAGTTGCCCCATGGCAACTCTCGTTTTTCGCAGTGATGATCCCAATACTTGGCGAGATCCGCATGTTGTCAAGGCCATACTGGCACAAAATCAACGAGCTCTCTATTTTTCACGATCACCGGTACCTTATGTCCGAGATCAGGTGTTTCGTGGTTGCTGGAAGCACTTTGGGGTCTACCTATACCGTCGTGACTTTCTGCTGGAATTTGCCAACTGGCCCTCAACCCCTCTTGAACAGCAAGAGCAGTTAGAACAATTGCGGGTTCTGGAGAATGGATATTCGATCCTTTGCGTAGAATCTCCCGTGGACAGCATTGGAGTGGATGTGCCAGAGGACCTTGCGCACGTTGCTCAACTGATCGCCACTGGAATGATACCAGATTGATTTTTACTAATTTAAATAATTTAAATTCTTTTTATTGAGAAAGCTTTTTGTATTTCACTACTTCACTCTCTCTCATTATGTAACTTTTTACTAGAAGTTACAGTCTTATCAGATCATCAATTTTTCTTCATTTTTTCAATAGAAATAAAGATTTTTTATCACACCAACACACTCGAAATTTAGACTCTAAAAGTTACAGTTACATTTTTAGCAAAAACGCATCTCTACCGAAATTGACTGGATTCTTCCTCATAACTACGGTTTGTTTTTCTATCTGAAGACAAACCAAATCCTCATATTCATTTTTCAAATTTATCAAGAGACGTTCTATGGCAAAATTAGATGCGATCTTAAGCCAAGGGGGCCAACCTGTCGAAGAGTTGGTCAAATTCGAAAATCCCCGATTTGGCAAAGAGCGCCTGCATCTACCTGGTCCTGATTGGACAAACAGGATTTGGCAACAAAGTGATCGCAGTCCACAGGTTTTGCGATCTCTGGGGCAGCTATATGGCACTGGACGTCTAGCAAATACGGGCTATCTCTCTATCTTGCCAGTAGATCAAGGAATCGAACATTCAGCGGGTGCTTCTTTTGCCGCCAATCCGATCTACTTCGACCCTGAAAACATTATAAAATTAGCGATCGAAGCCAACTGTAACGCTGTTGCCTCCACTCTTGGTGTGCTGGGGATTGTTTCTCGCAAATACGCTCATCGCATTCCGTTCCTGGTCAAACTCAACCACAACGAATTATTGAGCTATCCTAACCAGCACGATCAGACGCTCTACGGCAGTGTAAAGCAGGCCTGGAACATGGGTGCTGTGGCGATCGGAGCGACTGTCTACTTTGGCAGTCCAGATTCACGTCGCCAACTCTGGGAAGTCTCGCAGATGTTTGCAGCGGCACATGAGCTTGGTATGGCAACTGTGCTATGGTGCTACGTGCGCAACTCTGGCTTCTCCAAGGATGGAGTGAACTACGAAACAGCAGACGACTTGAGTTCACAGGCCAATCATCTTGGCGTCACCATAGAAGCTGACATCATTAAGCAAAAGCTTCCTGAAGTTTCCAACGGCTACGGTGCCGTCAAGTTTGGCAAGACCGATAAGAAAGTTTATGACTCACTGACCTCTGAACACCCTGTCGACATGACCCGCTACCAAGTACTCAACTGCTACGCTGGCCGAGCTTCCCTGATCAATTCGGGTGGAGACAGCAAAGGTAGCAGTGATCTAGGCGAAGCACTCTACACTGCTGTTGTCAACAAACGTGCTGGAGGCTCTGGCTTGATCCTAGGGCGCAAGGCTTTCAAACGAGAAATGAGTGAAGGTGTTGCCTTACTGCAATCCGTGCAGGACGTATATCTTTGTGATCAAATCACGATCGCCTGATCTTGCCTTGGGGTAGGCTAGCTTGCCCCACTTCATCTGCTCCCCAGCAACCTAATGCCCGAATTACCCGAAGTCGAAACTGTTGTTCGTGGTCTACGCAGCTTGATCACTGGCCAGACGATCCAGCGGGCAGAGGTCTATCGTGAAAAAACAGTTCCAGGTTCCACTCCCCAAGCCTTTGCTACTGCTATTCAGGGACACACTATCAAGAGCGTGACGCGCAGAGCCAAGTATCTGCTGTTTCAGCTGGAGCCCAAATCTGTGTTGCTAGGTCACTTACGAATGACAGGGAAATTCGTGGTGGCTGATCCTCCTTCAGAACCCGCCCCTCATGATCGAGCTTGGTTCTGGTTGGGCAATGGTCAGGTTTTGATATTTACCGACATGCGTAACTTTGGGACCCTAGAACTCTTCCCCTCAGCAACTGAAATTCTCAAACTCCAAGTACTGGGGCCCGAACCTCTTACAGAAGATTTCGATGCTCGCTACCTATATCCTCGATTGAAAGCCAGCTCAAAAGAGATCAAACCGTTTCTACTGGATCAGCGGCTGGTTGCTGGAATTGGCAATATCTACGCTTCTGAGATCCTATTTGCTTCTGGTGTGCTCCCTCAACGCAGTTCGCATTCTCTGAAAAAGAAGGAAGTTCAGGCTATCGTAGAAAATACTCGTCGGATTCTGCTGTCTGCTATCGAATATAACGGTACCTCGGTTTCTGATTTTCGGCAGGTTGATGAGAAGACCGGAGAGTTTCAGAATTTTCTCCAGGTCTACGACAAAGAGTCTCAGCCCTGCCCACGCTGTGAGGTTCCCTTGCAACGCATTGTGCAGCAGCAACGCAGTACTTTCTTCTGCATCGGATGCCAAAAATGAATTCCCTCTTCTTGCGTTGTCTTGGGATTCTGATGCTTCTGGTGTGGGCAGCTACGCCAGTCCTGGCACAGGTTAGCCTGAAAACCAAGCAATACCTGTTACTCAGTGGTCCTGAAAACACAGCCTCCCATCAATTTGCAGAGGATCTGGCAGAAATTTGGAGTATGCCAGGTGTCAGCTTTGGAAGCGATCTTCAGCCTGTTTCCGTTATGGATGGAGTTGCTCGACTGGAGCAGATGAGGGATCAGCGAGGGCATCTGGCGATCATCAATGGGCAGGAAGCTTGGCAGTTGCTCCCAGAATATCCTCAATTGAAGGTGGTGAGTGTGCTCTGGCCGAACGTGCTATATCTGATCAGCCGCTTGCAGCCACCTCAGATTGTGCCCTTGACAGCTGCACGTACTGTACGGGCTCCACTACAAGCTCTGGAAGTCATTAGAGCTTGGGACGAACAGTCACCCGTTTCACTGTTGCAGGAGACAAACTGGTTCCACCAGAAAGAAACCATTCAGGCTCTTGAAGGGTTCAAAGAAGATGTTTTTCTCAGTTGGGGTAGCTATCCCCTTCAGGAGATTCGAGCATTGCTGAACTTCCCCGGATATTATCTGACAGAAGCCCAGGATACTCTGCAGAAAGTTTGGACACAGCAACTGCCCTGGACGCGCTCTTATACGCTCCCTGCAGAAACCTACGCTGGACAACCAGCCTTGCAGTTGCTGGCAGAGTTCCCAGTACTGGTTGTTCACGAGACTGTTCCTGACAGCTTAGTGAATAACCTGCTACGCAGTCTGTTTGGTCACGCTGAATCTTCTAATCCACGCTTTCTGTTTCGAAATCTCTCTCCTCAACACAATCTGCTGTATCAGCAAAAGCTCCCATATCATCCGGTAGCTCGTCGTTTCTATCGTTTCCCCTGACCATGTCTAAGCCCTGTTTTCGACACATCCCCGTGTTGTTGGCAGAAGTAGTGGCATCTGCGCCCACAAATAGCCAAAGCCTACTTGATTGCACTCTCGGTGGGGCTGGTCACTCACAGGCTTTGCTGAAGAAATTTCCAACAGCCACCCTGTACGGGATTGATCGTGACCCTACGGCCTTAGCGGCCTCACGCCACCGACTCGCTGAATTTCCAGGAGTCACAGCAATTGAACAGGCTAGTTTTCTGGAGTTGTCGTACTGGGCTGGGCGGTGGGACACTTCCTTCGATTTCATACTTGCAGACCTGGGGATGTCCTCAGAACAGTTGGCAGCTCCAGAGCGTGGTTTTTCCTTTTTGCAGGAAGGGCCTCTCGACATGCGAATGGATCCATTTAGACAGGTGGAAACAGCCGCACAGATCCTTCATCAACGAAGTGAATTTGAAATCCGCAGACTGCTGCAAACTTACGGAGAAGAGCGTTTTGCTCCACAAATTGCTCGTGCCATTGTGAAGCATCGTACCAATACTCCACTCATCACAACCAGAGATTTAGCTGAGTTAGTGGAACGTGTGATTCCAAGAAAATTCCAGAAGCCCAACTTCCACCCAGCTACCCAAACCTTTCAAGCACTGCGGATGGAAGTAAATCAGGAACCCGAAGAAATCAATGCCTTGCTCGACTTCGCGATTGAGAATTTGAGGCCCGGAGGACGCCTAGCTATCATCTCCTTCCACTCCTTGGAGGATCGTCCCGTTAAGCAGAGATTTCGGGAATGGGAGCGACCCTGCCGCTGTCCATCAGACTTGCCACGCTGTGTTTGTGGTCGACAGGCTCTTGGGGTCTCTCTGCAGCGTAAGCCAATTGTTGCAGGTGCCGAGGAAATCGAGCAAAATCCTCGGAGTCGTAGCGCTCGTCTGCGTGTTTTCGAACGCAATGCTGTCTGCTTTCCAAGATCTGACAAGGAGTCTGAGGACTGAAATGGCCAAGAAGGAACGCCTGGATGTGATCATCAATGACATGAACCGGAACCCACACCACTGGCGACTGGATCAGTTTCGTGCGATGCATCGCAACGGCATGAAGATCTGGATTGGCAACGGCTTCTTTGGCTACCACGTGGAACAGCCCAATTATTATGAACCTACTCTGCGTGAAAAATGGCAGTTGCATAAAGCCCTCCGACGATTACGTGCCTACATTGCCGATTACATCGCCAACAAGCAGACTCCTCCAAAGCCTCCTACCACCTCATAAGCATTGTATCCAAATATCTTTTTCATTCTGGAAGAACCATGGCTCGTTTGTTCGAACCCTTGACCCTAAAAAGTGTCACGACACTCAATCGGATCGTGATTTCTCCCATGTGCCAGTACTCTGCAAAGGAAGGCCTTGCCAATGATTGGCATTTTGCTCATCTCTCGACCTTTGCGCTAGGAGGAGCTGGGATTATCTTCACTGAAGCAACCGCAGTTTTACCTGAAGGACGCATTACTCATGGTGATCTAGGCTTGTGGTCTGATGAACACGCAGCAGCTCTGAGACCTATCGTTGCCTTCCTCAAACAACAAGGCGCCCAACCTGCAATTCAATTGGCTCATGCTGGTCGCAAAGCAAGTACGCAGCGGCCCTGGTATGGTAACGGCCCTTTAGAACCAGCGGATATTGAGCGTGGGGATCTACCTTGGGAGATTGTCGGACCCAGCACTGAGCCAGTTGGTCCGAACTGGTTGATTCCACATGAGCTAGACCAAGTGCAGATAAGAGAGTTACCCAAGGCCTTTGCGGAAGCGGTGCAGCGCGCGTGCTCTATTGGGTTCACAATCGCTGAGGTACACGGAGCTCATGGCTATCTTCTGCATAGTTTTCTCTCCCCCATTTCCAATAAACGTACAGATCAGTATGGTGGTTCACTGGCGAACAGGATGCGCCTACCTTTGGAAGTGACAGAGGCTGTTCGTAATGCTTGGCCCGAAGAACTTCCGTTGTTCTTCCGAGTTTCTGCAATTGATGGGATGGAGGGTGGTTGGGAGTTGGAAGACTCTGTGAGCCTGGCCAAAGAACTCAGGGAGCGAGGTGTGGACGTAATCGATTGTTCTTCCAGGGGAATTGCTGGTCCAGCAACTGTTGGCCAAGCACCGGCCTTGGGGCATCAAGTCCCTTTTTCAGAGCGAATTCGTAGAGAAGCAGAACTCGCAACAATGGCAGTTGGGCTCATCATCGATCCGCAGCAAGCTGAGAAAATCCTTGCCGAAGGGAAGGCCGATCTGGTTGCTCTTGCACGCGAAGCCTTGCGTAATCCCTTCTGGCCACATCATGCCTATCAGTCATTAGTCAGTGAACAAGATTTTAGTACTTGGCCCGTTCAATATGGTTGGTGGTTAGAACGCAGGCGCTACTCACGGGATAACGCCTGATTCCAGCATTTTTGGAGGAGTAGAGAGAGAAGCGGAAAGCAAAAATTTAAACTCAGCTACCCAGAGGATTGGGAATGGTAACACTAAGTTCCGTTGAAATCTCGATCAACTGATCACAAATCGACTGTCCGAGTTCAATGCCATTCATCTTAGCAGTTCTGCGCCTTGTACGCTCTGGGTCACCGGGCATGAGCACAGGCTGATCCTGATGGCGTGGTGCTGAATTTCTGATTGCGGTGACAAAATCTTCAACCTCTTGTCGCATTCCGTTGCCTTGGTCAAACTTTGCAGGATCAAAAACAATCGAGAGCATTCCGTTACAGAAAGGCCTCTCATACGCATTGGTGCCGGAACCAGTCAGCGCTCCTGCCAACAACTCACAGGCAAGACCAAGCCCTGATCCTTTGTGTTCTCCAAATGTCTGAATGGCTCCTGTCTCTCCCCTTGGGTTGGGCACCCCAGAAGTCGCAGTTTCACCGTAGATCGTTACTGGATGGTCGGAGTCAGCTCCCGTTTCATCAACCATTGCATCAGGTGGGAGAGGTGTTCCTGTCTTTAGGCTGACTAGGATCTTGCCCTCGGCAACACGACTTGTCGCGAAATCAAGAATGAAATGATCTGACTCTCCGGAATCCAGAAATCGCGGAACACCGATCGCAATCGGGGCAGTTGATAATTGAGCCTCACGTCCTCCGAATGGAGCAACGATTCGTGAGCCTGCAACATTGACGAAGTGCAGGGAAATCAGCCCTTGATCTGCCAGCAGTTCGGCCCAACCACCAATACGGCCCAAATGACCTGCGTGGCGCAACCCAATCAGCGCAAGCCCCTCTGACTGAACGATCTCACAGGCTTCGCGAACCACGTGATGTCCGAGCACCTGACCAAAGCTGTATTGCCCATCGAAGAGGCGTAAAGAACCAGAAGACATCAACGTTGTATAAGCGCAGACTGGTCTCACTTTCTGCTGCTTGATATAGTCCATGTACCGGGGTACTCGTACAATTCCATGGCTTGGGTGCCCAGAGGCATCAGCGTCCACTAGATGAATTGCGATCAGGCGAGCTTCTTCTCCAGGACACCCAGCCACGGCGAAGAGTTGGGATAGCCAGTCTTCCAAAATCGTTTGCTGAACCAGCATGGCTGAATTCCTTTCTGTATTGTAATCAATGTCCTAAAGATTCAGGACTCGCGGAAATACGATCTTGGAACAAGAATGCTTCGACCAAGTATGAACCGCGGATTATACAGCAAGACTTCTTGAACGGAACCCTCTAATCTGAGGAACCAGTGCTCCAAGAATAACCAGAGAACCACCCAACAGCAGGGGAGGGGTGAGCGGTTCGTTCAGCAGCAACCATGACAGAATACAGCCCAGTGGAATGGTGAGAATGATCATCAAGCTGGCCACACCCATCGGGAGTTGACGTAGAGCCCGATTGTAGAGAAGAAACGGCAGTGCGATAGAACTCATCAGGTAAACAACCAAGACCCAATCATAAGTTGAGCTCATGGTAGGAAACAGAAATATTTCTTGATCAAACCACAAAACTCCTAAAGTCACTAAAGAAGCCATGGTCATCTGACAAGCAGTGGTTGGTAACAGGGCACGCTCAGCTTTCATTACCCTTCTGGTCAATAACTGATTCACTCCTGCCAGAAGGTAGCAGAGTAGCAGCAGAGCGTTCCCCAACCCCATGTTCCAGTCCAGTTCCTGTCCCTGAAGGAAGATCAACATGCCTGCGATGGCTAACGTACCACCAATCCATACAGAGGCCTGAAAGGGCTCCTTCAGAAAGAAGCGACCCAGCAGCGACTGAATAAAGGGGAGTAGGCAACTGAAAAGAATCACATTCGGCAACGGAACCATCGTCATCGCCAACAAAAACAAAATGGAGTTGATACCTGGTTCAATCAGGCCCATTAGAAAAGGTTCAAAGCCAAGCTCGCGCCAGCTAAACTTGATTTTCCATACCAACATAAGCCCCCAAATCAGCAACGCTGCTGATATCACCCGAGCTGTTGCGATCAGGTTGGGAGAGGCGTGCTCCAACGCAATTTTCATGGCCACTGGATTGAGTGACCAGAAAAAGACCGCAAGGAGCATAAAAACGTTTGCTCGGGAATCTGTTAATGATTTTTCGAAGACGCTAACGGATTGAACGCTCAAGACTTTCCTTGCCCAAAGTTGTTTGCAGAAGAATTGAAAATAAACTTTGAACTACACTGGAAATTGAGCAGGAATAGAAATGATTAGTTTTCATCAACTTCATAAATAAAATTTATGGTATGTGGGATGACCTTCCTTCCTTAGAGCTATTACGAACTTTTGAGATCGTAGCCCGTCATCAAAGTTTCACCGGAGCTGCCTCTGAACTACACATCACTCAAGCGGCAGTGAGCCATCAGATTCGCACCTTGGAAGAATTTCTGGGCTATCGTCTGTTCATTCGCAAAGAACGTCCAATCAGCCTTACGCCTGAAGGACAAGTGTTGCTACCCCAAGTCTTATCTGGCTTGCAGGGGATCAAAGCCGCCTTGGATCAACTGCAGGAAGAAGCTACGGCAGAGACCCTGGTGGTGAGGGTGGGACCGATGTTTGGTGCCAATTGGCTGGCCCAACGGATTGGAGGATTTTATCGCCTGCACCCGGAAGTCAGTCTGCAACTAAAGATCACTCTGATCGATACGCTACCTGACTTTGTCCGAGAGAAGCTTGATGTTGCGGTGGTTTGGGGGGATGGCCACTGGGAAGATGTAGTCGTTGAACGACTGTTACCACTCAGCTATACACCAGTGTGTAGTCCTGATTTACTGCGCGCCGAACAACCAATTCATAGTCCGGAAGACTTGAAGAATTATCCTCTTCTCCATGGCTATAGTTATGACGAGTGGAAAAACTGGCTGAAAAGAGCAGGGAAACCCTACCTACCCTGTCGAAGAGGACCGGTGATTGATGACTTCAACGTTGTCATGAACTCTGCGATTGACGGGCAAGGAGTTGCTTTGTGCGGGCTGGAAATGGTTCGAAAGCACTTGGAAGCCGGCAGGCTCGTACAACTGTTTGAGACCACGATCACCAGTGAAGAAGCCTATCACCTTGTATACCCTGAAGCCGCGCTGGAGCGTGAGGTTGTCAAGGTTTTCCGAGATTGGCTACTCTCTATGATACCTAATAGTTAGAATCAAAAATCTACTCAGATGAACTAATCTCAAAGCAACATAAAAATCCAAAGCAGTCTTCGCTAATGCACCCACTCTACTTGACTCTCACAGAAAAACAGCAATTGCCCTCTTTCCTGCAGACGTTGATGGGAGTTGACATAGACAAGTTGGTGGATGATGCGATGAACACTCTGATTGGAGATCATCAAGTGACTTACTCAGTGAAATTCTTCAGTAGCCAGAAGTATTGTAGCTAGCAACCGCGAAATCGCTGATCAGCCAACTTTTGTACAAACCTACTGAATGAACGAAACACTTGACAAAATTTACCATTTAATTGATTTGTTTCATTTTCAGGAGAATAGTTACTCAAACCACTTTGGTTTTTCCCCAGAAAATAGGAAGCAGAGAGTCGAAAACATCCATGCCAATGCACAGATCTCTTGAAAAGGTTCTGCAATATGACCGTTGGGTAATTATTGCGCTTTTGGTGACTGTTACAATCAGCAGTTGGCTGTTTGTAATCAAAGGTGCCGGTACGGGAATGTCTGCTGCGATGATGACAGGGATTGACCTTGCTACTGGAGGTGGTATGCGAATGCCCGCTGAGATGCCCTCCTGGACATTTGCGTACGCGATAATTATGTTTTTCATGTGGTGGATCATGATGATCGCCATGATGCTGCCAAGTGCTAGTCCAACTATTCTACTCTTTGCTCGCGCCAGACATGACAAGCAAGAGACAGATAAAGCCCATTTACCTTCAACAGTTTTTGCTTCAGGTTATCTCCTTGCTTGGGCCGTGTTCAGTGCGATTGCGGTCATTGCTCAGTGGGCCCTTGAAGGAGTACAACTCCTGAATAAGATGATGGTTTCGACGTCGCCTGTACTCGGAGGTGGGCTACTACTTGTTGCAGGACTATGGCAGTTTACACCTTGGAAACACGCATGTTTGCGTCATTGCCGTTCGCCACTTACATTTCTGATGACACGCTGGAGGCCGGGGTTGAAAGGCGCGCTTATCATGGGGGTTGACCATGGCTCATTTTGCCTTGGTTGCTGTTGGTTCCTGATGGCACTGCTCTTTTTCGGTGGGATCATGAATTTGTGGTGGATTGGGGGCTTAGCACTCTATGTTTTAGCTGAAAAAACCTTACCCTCAGGGCATTGGGTCGGGTATGGATTTGGTCTCATACTAGTCATCTGGGGCGGCTGGATGATGATTTCCGTTTAATCTTCAAAAAAGGATAGAAAATGGGATGGAATATTGAAGGACAGTATGTGGAAACCTGTAATTGTGCTTTCCTCTGTCCGTGTATAACTTCAAACTTGTCAGCAAAACCAACTGAAGGTGATTGTAAAGCGGCTCTCGGGATGAGGATTGATAGCGGCGAAAAAGATGGGGTGAGTCTCAGTGGATTATCCTTTGTTGTCTTACTGCACTCCCCAGGACCCATGGTAGATGGCAACATCAAAGTTGGTTTGATCATTGATGAGAAAGCTGACGATGCTCAAGCTGACGCGATCAGTCAGATTGCATCAGGCTCAGTAGGAGGCCCAATGGCTGCTTTGGCACCCTTGGTTGGAGAAATGGCGGGCATCGAAAAAAGAACCATCTCCATTGAAGGAGAAGGCCTTACATTTTCGCTTGAGGCTGGAGAACTTGTAAACCTATCCGTGGAGGGATTGCCAGGAGCAAATGAAGATGGTGAGCCTATTTACCTTGAGCACGTACCTCATCCAGCCAATTCCCGACTTGCTTTAGCTAAAGCCACTAACAGTGCATTTCATGCATTTGGCATAGACTGGGATGATTCTACTGGATTGCGGAATGGCCATTTCCAAAAATTTTCTTGGGCAGCTTGAACAAGCTTGCTCACTCTGATGGCTTCATCACAGCAGAATCTTAGCTAAGAAAAATTCTTCTGATGGCAGGCGATTCAAAAAAATCTGGTCTGCCATCACTAATGTATTCAGTAAAAATCAACCCACTCCTCAAACTGCTCTAGGTCTTCGTAAGAGCATGAGCCTGGCCCTTCCGCTTCGGACAGATAGCGGAACACCACCATCGGTCCCCAGCACTCTCGTTCTTGCAGATACCAACGGGTCTGACGTTCCTGCCACTCTCCCTCGCCATCCACATAGCCCAGAAACGGCTCGTTCAGCTCAATCAGATCCGTTGCGTCACAGCGGAGCAGATCGCACAACGTATCCAGATCCAAATCTAGATCCACCAGTTCAACAAGGTGTTCATCAGGATCAATGTAGATCCACCAGCCCTGATATTCAGGGCTTGCATCGTCGGGGTCCATCCGTGTTCCAGCTAGGAAGAGACAAATTGTTTGGGTTGATTTTCAACTAATGGTTTTGGGATCACAGCCAGAGTGCTATTGCCACTATTATTCTTGCGCACCTGAATCTGTGTCGTCAAGCGCTCCTTGAGGGCTTCCACGTGAGAGATAATCCCAATCGTCTTGCCTCCGGCCTGTAGTGTCTCCAATGCAGCCAACGCGGTGTCAAGGGTGTCGGCATCCAGCGTACCGAAACCTTCATCAATGAACAGAGAATCAATCGGGTGGTTACGACGTGCCAGGTCAGACAAGCCCAGCGCCAGCGCCAGACTAACCAGAAAAGTCTCTCCACCGGAAAGGCTCTCCAGTGATCGCACTGCATCTGCCTGATAGCGATCCACGATGTCCATCTCGACACAGGCTCCTTGTCGCTTTTGCAGCTGATAACGATCTGAGAGTTTCTGCAGGTGTCGATTGGCCAGCTTGACCAAATGCGCTAACGTCAGGCTCTGGGCAAACCGAGAAAATTTGGTTCCATCTGCTGAGCCAATCAGTTCAGACAGGGACGCCCAGCGGCGGTGTTCCTGCTGCTGCTGCTCGATTTGATCAGCAAGTACTCGCTGGTTTTGACGCAGTTCTGCGTCTTTTGCCAGTTGAACCTGCACCCCTCCCAGTTGCTGTGACAACTCATCCTGCTGCAAACGCAGTTGTTCTAGCTGTGCCTGAAGTTCTTCCTCGGTATGTGTTGTACGTGCCTCCTGCTCCAAAGAGGCACGGCGCATCTGCTCATTACCCAAGTCGTGACGGCTGATCGACAGGCGCTGATTCAACTGCTGGTCTTGCTGATTCAATTCTTCCGCTTCGATAGAGTCGAGGCATCCCATTTCAGCTTCTGCAATCGAAGCATATCCCAAAGCCTGCAGCGCAAAAAGTAGCTCTTCCTGGTTCTGCGTGTGCTCCTGCTGCCCACGAGCGTACTCCTCTTCCATCCACTGCAGACGTTGCTGCTCCTGCTGGAGTGCCTGGATTTTCTCTTCAAAACTTCGGCGGCTGGCTGCCTGTTTTTCCTGACAGGCCTGAAGCTGAGAAAGCTGCTCCTGTTCCAAAGCTTTGGGGTCTGGATGCTCCAAAATCTTGAGCCGCTGCTGTTGGAGAAGTTGGAGCTTCGTCAATTCCTGCTGCTGCTCTTCCGCTAAGCTTTGTTGCTGTTGCTCCTGCTGGCCCAGTGTCGCTTGGTCTCTCTCCAGTCGTTGCTGGCGTTGAGACAGTTCAGGGCCTTCTCGATCTTCAGCCTGCTGCTGTTTTTGGAAGGCTTGCCACTGCTCTTGCAATCTAGCCAGCAAAGATTCTGGCTCAAGTGCTTTCTCTGCTGAACCAACAGCTTGTGCTTGCTCCTGCCAAGAATCTTGCAATTGAAGCACAAGCTGTTGCTCTTCTTTGGCCTGTTTTTCCAAGTCTTTTTGTTGCCGTTGATGAAGCTTTTGGCGCTCATTCAGCGCAGCTTGTCTCTCCTTCAATTCAGCGCGTTTATTCTGCAGGACGATTTGCTCTTCCTGAAGCTGACGCCGCATTCCATCTAACTTTTCAACAGCGCCCAGTTTCTGCTCAGTCGCCTGAAATTGTTCTTGCCAAGACAAATACAGTGTTTGGACACCTATCCGGTCTGTAAGTAGCCTGACACTCTCTGGAGGAATTTGTGAGTTCACATCATCAAATGCTGACTGAATTTTTTGTGCTTCCTGTTGAAGTTGCTCGGATCTTTCGTGAGTAATTTCTGAGCGGGCCTTGAGTTGAGTCTGCTCTCGCTGAAGGTTTGTCAGCTCTTGCTCAATTTCTTTGCAGCGCTGCTGCAGGTGCTCCACCAACTCCGCTTCTTGTTCCACAGAAGGAATCTTGTTCGAAATCACAAAGGGATGCTCGGTTGAACCACAGAGCGGACATGGCTGATTTGACCGTAGTTGCGTACGAGCCGCTTCGTAATCCCGAATCAGTCGGCCCTGCTCCAACAGACGCTGTTTATCGTGCAAGCGTTCCTGGGTTTGTTGCAGTAAGTGATCTTGATGAAGATGTTGTTCTACTAACTGCACTAGTTTCAACTGAAACTCCCTCTCCTGTTGCTCGAACTTGGAACGCTCCAACTGAACATCCTGAAAACGTTGGCTCAATTCGGTCAGTTTCTCTCCCAAACGGAGGAGACGTTGTGCTTCCCGTTGCGTTGCCTGCCAATCTCCAAGAGGACGACCTTCCAATAGCGTATCTTCTTGCTCTCGGAGTGCCTGGGTGCGTTGTTCCAACGGCAGGGATTCTTCGGCAAGGTCATTTTCCAATTGCTGAAGCTCTGAAGACTGCTTGACTTCTTCGGCTTGTTGTCTCTCAAATCGATGAAGGGCAGCCTGACTCTGTTGCCATTGCTGCTGCTTTTGTTGCCATTGCTGCCAAATATCACGTAACTCTGGAAGTGCCAGTTCCAACTGCTGACAGCTACGCTGCTCCACTAGCCACTGCTGGCGTTGCTGTTGGCGTAGTAAAGCCTGCTGGACCCAGGTATCTTCCTGGAGGAGTTGCTGACGTTGTTGATGGATGGTTTGTTCAAGGCGGGTTTGTTCCTGTTGACGAGACTCCCAACGCACCTGCTGTGTTTGGATCTGTGCATCCACTTCCAAAGCCAAACGGATGGGTTCAATTAGCTGTTGATATTGCTTTTCCTGATCCTGCAAACGTTCCTGATCCTGTTGTGCAGACACCTCTAATTGCTGCACTTCCTGCTGCTTGATGCCCAGTTCCTCTCGTATGCGCTGCTGGTTGAATTGTTGCTGCTCCAACTGCTTTGCCTGCTTTTGCTGGGATTGCCACTGAGGCTGGAAAGGCTGAAGTTGATGATGCCTTTGCAAACGTTGCTGCTGTGGGGCAAAGGATTCAAGAGCCTGCTGAGCAGCTGTAATCTCCTGTTCCAGTCGAGAACAAGTCGCTCGGCTCTCTCGTAACTGACGCAACCATCCGAGTTCACCTTGCAGTCGTTGTTCTGTAGCCTGCAGTTTCGGACGCTGTTCCAGATATTCGTCAAGGCGCTGCCGCAGAGTGCGCAATGCTTCTTCTTCCAGCAGGGGAAGTGTGCCCAGTTGCTGCTGGAGTTTTTCCAGCGCTTCTCGAGATTCCCGGCTACAGCTGAAGGCCAGCTCGCTCAGCTCAGAGTAAACATGCAGACCCGTCAACTCCTCCAGCAGCTCTCCCCGTTCCTTTTCCTTGGCTCGAAGGAACGCGGCAAAGTCCCCTTGTGGCAGAATGACAGAGCGGAGAAAACGCTCCATGTTCAATCCCGTGAGCTTCTCGACTTCCTTGGGAACATCACTGGAGCGCAGGTCCAGGGTTTGGTTGGTTTCCAGATCTTGGAGTTCATGACGCGCCGGCTGAATTCTTCCTGTTGCTTGACCACGGGCTCGACGTAGGTTCCAACGTGCTCGGAAGCAACCCTGCTGCACAGCAAAATCCAGCTCTATCAGGGTCTCTGCGGTATGCCGTGTCATCAACTCCGTAGGTGTGTTGTGTCCATAACGTGGAACTCGGCCATAGAGCGCAACAATCATCGCATCCAGCAGACTGCTCTTGCCTCCACCCGTTGGACCCGTGATCGCAAACAAACCCGCTTCATAAAGTGGAAATTGATCGAATTGAATCGTCCACTGGTTGCGCAAGGCGTGCACATTCTGGAGATGCAGGCGCAGAATTCTCATTGGCTCTTTGCCTCCTCATGGCGCTCCAACAGCTCTCCAAAAGTGCTGAGCTGACGCTGGGTTTCGTCCTCTGCCAGCTCATGAGACAAGCACAACTCTTGAAAGACTTCTCTGGGCTGCAGGTCTTCCAGATTCTGGACAGGCGCTTGTTCCTCCAGTCCACTTGCCTGGCGTGTGTACTCCGTGCGCACCTGGAGCAAATGGAGTCGAGGCTTGGCTTCGGCGATCTCCTGTAATTTGCGATCAATCTCTGGCTCAGGGGCCTCCAACTGGACCCGGGCTTCCATCCAGTCTTCAAATTCACCTGCTGGCTCCTCCAGCGCCTGGAGCTTTTCACAAACTTCTTCGACCGTTCCCTGCAAACGCAACAGTCGACGTGGAATTGGCAAAGGTAGCTCACGAACCTGCTGCAGTGTTCCTTTTTCCACTTCCAGCAGCAGAACCGACTTGGAATCCTGACGCTCGCTGAAGCTCAGCGGTAACGGAGATCCGGAATAACGAACATGATTCATTCCTGCCACTCGCTGAGGTCGATGCAGATGCCCCAGCGCGAGGTAGTCAAAGAAGTCTGGAAAGTCTGCCACAGGAAAGCGATCCTGTAGGCCAATGTGAATTTCCTTTTCCGAATCGCTAGACTGACCATTGGCCACGAACAGATGCCCTGTTGCGCAGACAAATTGACCACGTTGCTTCCAGGGAGCAGCCAATTGCGCTAGTTTTTGGTAGTGTGTAGCGATACCTTCTCGCAGACGTTGCTGGCGCGCTTCATAGCTCTCTCCGGGTAGAATGTTGCGCAAATCAGCATCACGCAGGAAGGGAACCGCACAAACCAGGGCTTCTTCTCCATCCGCCCCCTGAATTGGGATCAATTGCTCTTCAGGGTCAGTTGGAAGTCCACCAACGACATGTACCTGTAGGACTTCCAACAAGCGTTGTGGTGCCTGGAGGGTCAGCACAGAGTCGTGATTCCCTCCGACTAGAATCGCCTGTCGGCAGTTGGTTTCTTCGTGAAGTCGGCGCAGGAAGTTGAAGTATTGGCGCAGTGCCTGGTTCGGTGGGTTAGCTGTATCGAAAATATCACCAGCGTGGAGCAGACAATCGACTTGCTGCTCTCGAATCAGTTGCAGTAGATGTTCGAGGAAGAAATCATGCTCGGCAAAGCGCTCCAGGTTGCAGAGCTTTTGACCAAGGTGCCAATCCGAGGTGTGGAGAATACGCATGAGAGACTGTCACCTGAACAAGGTCCAACCGCTGAATCATAAGATGTAGCAACAAAGGTCAGGAACTAGGTTCTTACGGGACCTGTGAACAATCAAGTAGCCTCAGGAGGATTTTGCAAGATTCCAGAACACAGGTGGAGATTTATACGGACGGAGCCTGCTCTCCCAATCCAGGAAATGGGGGCTGGGGAGCCATTCTGATCATGGGCGAGCACCGACGGGAATTATCCGGAGCGGAAACGGGAACCACCAACAACCGGATGGAGCTGCTGGCTGCGATTCGGGCCCTGCAAGCCCTGAAACGCCCCTGCTCCGTTGAGCTGCACACCGATTCAAGTTATCTGCGAAACGCCTTCGCACAGGGATGGCTGGAGAATTGGCAACGCAACGGCTGGCGCACTAAAGGCGGGAAGGGGAAGGTACTGAATCAGGATCTCTGGCAGGAACTTATCCACCTGACAGCAACCCATCAGGTCCAGTGGCACTGGGTCAAGGCTCACGCTGGACATCCTAAAAATGAACGGGCTGACGAGCTCGCTGTTGCGGCACGGAAAGGACTCGTTGAGAAAGAAGACTGAGGGAGTCTGATACTCGCACAACGCGGCATCTTCAGAAGTTGTCCCCAATCACTAGCTTCACAACCGCTTCAATATCCGGAGTTTTGGCTGTTGCTTGTGGATCATCCTACGATGCAATTCTATGCCGCGAAGTGTGCCACTATGCTGCTGTCTAGGAGCGCAGTGGCACTGCATTCACAACTGAGCACAATCAACTCAACAGGCCTACCCTCACAGACATCCTACGATGATCTATGTCGACTCATGCTTCGTGGTTACTCACAACTGTCCAAAGAGAGCAAAGAATAGGAACATGGCCATCGCGGTACCAACAGCCACCAGAACCAAGACCGGTGGCAGTTCTGCATGAAGCGTATCTGTTTTCTTTGTAGGAACATGATTATTCATCATAACCTATGGATTAGTTAATGGTTTGCGTAAATCACCAACCAGATGGGCCTGTGTTCACGACGTTCACTATCTCTGGTGACTGATTACTTTCCAATAAATTAGCGGGAGCGGATGTCCTATATCCTGGTTCAACTTCATGATAAGCACTGCGATAGGAACAGTTATCCACAAACATTTTTGATGGATTGCCTATTAAGGAATTATTGCCAACCATCTTTCTGAATAGGCATTGTCATCCAGCGGTCACATGTTTTAGAGGCCTGAGTTACAGCGCCTACAGTGCCATTCCATGCACATTGCGTATTACTCATCTGGTTCTTAGGAACTCGTTCATATTTATTGTTTCCTCCCACACCAACTAATGTTCCATTATCTAAAATTCCAAAGGCCCCTGAGCCTCCAGGAGTAACATAAGCTAAATTAGTCATTAAAGTCCCATCTGCATTCACCGAATACCGATGAACGGTTGTATTATCAACTGGGTAATTGGGGTTGTATTTGTTCTCCCCATTACCATCAGCAAACTGTCCATTGCCTTGAGTCCCGTAGGACCATGCTGACCCATTATCCAGAACGAACATCATAGAGGCGTATACCCCAACAACTTGTTTGACGTTTGTGGTTGTGACTTCGTTTGCACAACTATTTATTGCGCGCGGAAAATTGTCAGTACAGTAAACAGAGTTGTTATCGTAGACCATGCCAATGCTCAGTCCATTCATACCAAAATGAGTTACATTTGTCGCAATTTGGATTGGTGTCATAATGTCAGATGTGTTGTCCTTAGTGATTTGGTTACTGCTGTTTTCACCAGTACACCACAATGAGTTATCGTTTTTGTGGGCGCACCACAGTGGTAACTCTGCATTAGCTTGAATGTCCTTAACATCTGTCATTACTGTTGTAGCAGTCTTGACATCAGCAGAACAACTCAGTCCAAGTCTTCCACTATCACATTTTCCGTGGGCATAGACCTTCCCATTAAAGTCTAACCAAAGCGTGAATTGATTACCAGCTTCAACAAACTTCAGGTTTCCTTGGGCTGTATTGTCATCAAAGATTGGTGTAGTGCAAGCAGTTGCAGCAGATGTAGAACTCGCTGTTGTTCCACAATCAGCTATGGTGTTGTCTCCCAATTGGCCATATCCATTATCACCCCAACAAACTGCTGTCTTGTCAGCTTTGATTGCGCAAGTATGAACACCATCTGAAACAGATTTTCCATACCCAGAAACAGCTATTGCATTTGTCAGGTTATCAACAGCGTAGTAGTTTTCTACAGTTCCAGAATTTGTAACGCCCCATTCAACAACGCTCCCATTATCTAGGATGTACTGACTAAAATAATAACTAGAAGCTATTCGGTTCCGGAGGAGATCTGAAGAACTATACGAGCTCCCACCCGAGGAACCTCCAGAACCTCCCCCACTAGCAGTTGTATCTGCGGTGACTTCACACTCTTCCACGGTTCCGAGATAGTTGGCTTCACCACAGGGTGGGGAGCAGGAACTGAGTGTTAAAAAACCTCCAACAACTATCGTAAAGAGCAGGCATATTGACTTTATTTGAGATGAGAAGAATTGTTTGACTTCCTTCATGGTTTCTTTTTTGAGATAGGTGGAGAAAACCAACATCAATGTTCTTTGGGCAGCTAGCCAATTCGGGTAGCTACAACAGAATAATTGCCGTCAACCGTGTGGGCGGACCAAGTCACAGAATGTAGGGACATCAGCATCAAAATCGGAGGCTTCTCAGACTGAAATCAGCGATCTTTCTTCTGAAATGCCGACTTCGTTGCTGCTCGGAACAGCTAGACTGAGACGGAGAAGGAAATGAGTGGGATGGGTACGTTGCCATGGGATGCACGAGGGCTTTGAAAACGACCCGGGCAACCGACAGGAGTGTATACAGAAATTGGTGGAAAAATCGGCAGGATCCGCATATATTATGCGTTCAACTGTCATTCCTATGGAGTGCCATGTTGTCCCGAGCCCTCGCATCCGTTGCGTCGCCAAACTCTCCGGGTGCGGGGCTTTTTACCGTCTTCAACAATCCTTGTACCAATCCAAAAATCTCATTCTCTCAACTGCTAGAGAAAACCGCTGTCTTTATCTTGTGAGATTTCCGATGCTACTAACTCAGACACGCAATTTGCTTTCAGACAATGCAGTCTTACTACCAAACTGAAATATTCGTGTCAAATGTTTTTATGACAAAGCAAAAAAAATAAGATAAGCAAATTCAGCTATATAGAGAAATCCATTTATTCTGAAAACGTGATATTATTAATATTTGTCACATTTATGAAACTAAAAAGAAAAAAACAACTGTTAATCGCTATTTAAATTGTTTTTTTAGAATCGACACTACGATTTTCGCTGACACAATTTTATAACAAACGGTTGAGCTTGGAGAATGGATCACGTTAAAAAAAATCCGGATCACGTTGACTTACTCGAGGACCTAACTGCTGCCGGAACCTGGTATCTTGACCTGAAGACCATGATGTTCACGGAGATGAGTGAGAAAAATTATGAGATTTATGGGATCAGCAAAGAGAAACCGCCAAACTACGAGGACTTTCTGTTCAATTACGTATTTCTGGACGATCAGCCGTATTGCGAGCAGAAGCGACTGGAGATTCTTCAGGCAGAAGGGCCTGAAAAATTCCTGCTAGAATTCCGAATCATCAAGCAGGACACTGGAGTTGTTCACCAGCAACGAGTGCTTGTCCAACGTGTGGAAGATGGGGAGAATAATTTGATTGGATTACGGGGAGCAACGACAGACTGTGGTCCAGTCTAAAAAATGAGGAGTACATAAAATTCAGAAAATCTGACCATCAGCCCAAAAACTCTGTAATTGATCCTTATCAACTGGCTACTGGCAAGTAAATCTCGAAGGTAGTTCCTCTCCCAAGCTCGCTGTTGAATCGGATCTGTCCTTTGTGCTGCTCCACGATGTTCTGGCTGATCGACATCCCCAAGCCGGTGCCCTTTGCTGAAGACTTGGTGGTGAAGAAAGACTCAAAGATCCGCTCCTGCACCTCTGGGCGCATTCCAGTTCCCGTGTCAATCACCCGAACCAACACTTCATCTCCTACTGCCATACTCTGGATAGTGAGAATCCGCTCCTCACTCTGCTCCATTGCATCACAAGCGTTATTGCAGAGATTGATGAAGACCTGCTCCAACTGGATGTCATTGCCCACCACGAAGGGAAGATCATGTCCAAGATTAAGCTCCAGTTTGCCGCCAATCCGTTTGAGTTGTGGCTCTACCAGCAGCAAGGTATTCTTCAGTAACTGATTGATGATCTGGGTTTGCGAATGTGTTTCTTCCGTACGTCGGCTGTAATTGCGCATGTGATCGATGATGGCACTGCAGCGTTGGACCAGCAGATTGACTCGGCTACAGGTAGCATCCATATCAATCTCCTGGTGAAGCTGCTTCGCTAGTTCGACTCCACTGAGAATTGTGCTGATGCCTGCCAAGGGTGTCTTCAACTCATGGGCAATGCCTGAGGTCATCTCACCAACAGCTGCTAACTTAGCTGACTGAATCAGCTGGTTCTGCATACCTCGCAGATCGTCCATCATTCGGTATACTTCGGAAGTTGCCTTGCTCAGCTTCAGGTGGAATTGCACACGAATGAGCAATTCTTCTCTGGAAAAAGGTTTGGTTAAATAATCGTTGGCACCATGCTGGAAGCCTCTCACAGTGTCTTCTGGTTGATCCTTGGCTGTCAGCAGGATGATCGGCAGTTCACTGGCGCTGTATTTCTGGCGAATCCGATAGCAGGTTTGGTATCCAGAGAGACGTGGCATCATCACATCCAATAAAATCACCTGTGGGTTCAACTTTTCCAGGAGCTTCAAGCCCTGCAGACCATCGATTGCCACCTCGACCCGGTAGCCAACCATTTCTAGCTGGTTTCGTAACACCTGCCGATTGATCGGCTCATCATCTACCACCAAAATTGTAACCTCACTTGGATCATCGACGAGGAGATCCACATTTGACTCTGATCCGGTTTCTTCCTCGACAACAGGCACAGTAGCAACTGCAACAGGTAGTGCTTTAGTGGTGTTCACTTTTTTGCTGACGACAGGTTCTGTACGCTCCTGTTCGGATGCTGAAGAGCATGGCAGGGTGAACCGAAACACCGAACCCTGACCAACTACTGATTCCAGCCAGGTGCGCCCACCATGGAGTTCGACTAGTTGTTTCGCCACGCTCAACCCAAGACCTGTACCTCCGTGGGTCCGCTCTGTAGAGGCATCTCCTTGCTCAAAAGCATAAAAAATTCTCTCCTGCTTGTCTTGGGGTATACCAATCCCTGTATCGGCAACAGCCAATTCAATCCAGCCGTCCTGAATCACGGCGCTCAGTCTGACTTCTCCGCTCTCCGTGAACTTGAGCGCATTGCCCAATAGGTTGAGCAAAATCTGCTGAATACGGTCTTCGTCTCCATCCACCAAGGGCAAATCCTTGGTCAACTCGTTTTGCAGATCAATGGGCTTTTCGCGGTGGAGCGGTTTCAGCAGGGCCAAGCTATTCTCGGCAACCTGGAATAAATCCACAGGTTTGTGCTGAATCTCGAGTTGTTGCTTCTGCAACTTCGAGAAGTCCAGGATGTCATTGACCAGTGAGTTCAGCCGGCTAGCGCTGTTGATGATCATTTCCAAATCTTGAACCGCCTGGGGAGATACCGGTCCAGAAGCCCCTATCCGAATCAAGTCAGCCAGGTTAATGATCCCATGCAGTGGCGTACGCAACTCATGGGAAGTGTTCGCCATGATCTGATTTTTCGCTTCGTTTGCGGCTTCAGCAGCTTCCTTGGCTTTGCGCAGTTGCACCTGGGTCTCTTTCTCTTTTTCAAGGGCAACCTGAAGTTCTTCTGCGAATTGCACCGACTCTTTGAGAAGCGACTGACTGGTTTCCATCGCCATCAGAAAATCACCCCCGCTATCGTGCAAAGGCAAATCACTGAGTTCCAACCCCAGAGTAGTCATCTCTTTCAAAGAAGAAATCTTAGGAGTCCCGACAAACAGCCAATGTGAATCAAGCGGGACGATTTGACCGCGGAGGATCAGCGAAGGGTGAGAGCGGACACTGAGGTGAATGACCATCCCCGTCAGTTGAACCAACTGCTCTATGGATTGGACACCTCGGGGTCGAACAATGACTATAACATCCTGAAGCAAGCTATTCTCAGACAACTCGGGCCAGAGTCGCTTGAGAAGACGCGACAACTGCACAAGGCGAAAATCTTCTCCAATCAGGAGATGAAATGGACAGATGATTTCTAATTGCTCAAAGCCGATCTGACGATCGCTGGAAGTGGAAGGCATTAAGCGTTGCTGATTGGACGATGGATTACTCTGAAGTCATCGCTCACTGCACCGTCTGCCTTGGTAGCAAGGATTTCGATATTGACGTCTTCCTGGAAGTGCTTGCCCAGTCCCGAAAGCAGCCCTACTACAAAATGAGTGAGGCCTGGTCGCTCTGAGAAATAGGAGATCTTGATGGTTTCAGCGTCGAGTTCCTAGCACTGAAAGGATGGTGGATTCAGGGTGTCGAAGGTCATTTGAATTCGGGAATGCATTTGATCCAGATTTTTTACAAACTCCACAAAGCCCATACCGTGGGCATCCATAAGATTCGAATAATTGACAACAGCCACATCTAGCACCCAATACTCACCAAACGTGTGGAGTACATCTTCAACCGGCATCTCCAAGACCTCAACACAAGCCCCGACCAGATCATAAGTCACTTGATCATCGTAAGATTTCATCGAAATGATGGGGCCACTAATATTCGCCTTCTCACAGATGGTGTCCCATGTATCTTGGCCAAATTTACTCAAGACCAAGCTTTCCACCGCCTTGTTCACTAAACCGTACATTTGTGTCTCCTCCAAGATAAGGATTTGCTGACGGAAAATCCTACACTACTGTTTTCTTGTTTGAAAAAATCATCTTTCTGCTTCTGTTGCAGGCAATTCCGGGACGCTGAGAGTCGTTGCATCTTCTGACCAAAGACGGATCTGACGGGTTGCTTCCGGCAACTACTCTGCCTGTTGACCCTGTTACTTTGTTTCAAAAATTTAACAACAGGTGTCAAACATTATATTTGAATCGCTGACAATATTGCTAGATTTAAATCTTTTCGTCATCACACCAACATATTTTCCAACTCTTGGAGTGCATCTGCTGGTTGAATGCTGATCAAGCAGTTTGTGTGACTAAATTGGCAGGTTCGGTCGAAGCAGGGAGAGCAGGGCTCAGCTCGGTACAGGAAGCGAGCATGTGGATTGAGAGGACGAGTCCAGGTGGGGGAGGTGGAACCAAAAATCGCTAGTTGAGGACGCTGTAACGCTGCCATGATGTGCATGCTACCAGAATCATTGCTCAGCAATAATTTTGCTCTGGAGAGCAATGCCACGAGCTGCGGTAAGTTAGAACGACCACACCAGTTCTCAACACCAGACAGCCCGTGGGCGATTTTCTCGCCGCTGGCATGATCCGCTGGAGTACCCAGAATCAGGATGGATTCATTCCACTTCTGAGCTAGCTGGGCGGCTACCTCATGGTAATACACTTCTGGCCACTGCTTGGCTGGGCCATAGATCGCTCCAGGCGCTAACGCGATAAAACGTTTGGGCAAGGCTGGTAGACCTCGCAACTGTTCACTGACCCACTCTTCGCTTAACTCAAGCTGCGGAAAAACCAACAGTGTCTTGGAATCCTGTGGACTGAGAAGATGAAGGTACTCTTCAACAAGATGCCGCGTGCGTGGTTGCCAAGCAGTTCGTATGGCCGGACGCAAAAGCCAGCGCCTGCCATCACCAGAGTAACCAATCCGTTCTGGAATGCCGCTGCGCCAAGCCATCCATGCAGACGAAAAGCTGGGTGGTAACACATAGATCCGTTGGTAACCTCGGTTGGCAAGCTCAGCACCAAAATCTCCTGCCTTGGTTAATTCTCGGTCAAAAGGTAAGAGAGTTCCCCGATGAGGCAGCGGTAACCCTTCAAAGCCTTTGCGGACGATCAGGTCCACCGTTGCTTCGGGAAAACGTTCTAACACCGCCCGACAAAAAGCTGTCGCCATCATCAGATCGCCCAACCAGTTCGGCATACGAATCAGAATCTTTGTTGGATCAGTCATGAGATTGGATTTAGACTGGCAAGATTAAGCTTATTTGTATATTTTAATGTTTTATTAAAATTCGTTTCGAGGAAAATATGGACTTTCTTGGGTTGCTTGGTTTTGTCATCTTCTGGGTTGTATTGCAACGTTGGATTCTGCCGAAATTTGGGGTGCCCACCTGAATGAACCCCAACGTTTGCCGCGTGTCGGCAAAGAAAGAGAGGAATTTGTCAGAAGAAGAGCAGATCGTCAACAAGGTAGAGGGACCTGTCTAAGCGATCCACCTTAGAGAAGTGGTTCAGGCTTGATTGCTTGGGCGTTTGGGTGTTCGAAGACCAAGCGAGCCACTCTTTTCAGGAAGGCGTTCACCTGCTCTGGAGCCGAACCGACCAAACGCTCAGAGTCTGTAAGCAACAACTGGAGCTCTGGCAGGTCCAAAGGCAGTGTGGGATCTTCTGCCAAGCGCTGCAGCAGGTTGTTTTCCGAGCGAATTTCGCTGCGGAGCTCTTCCGCTACTTGTAGTGCGTGCTGCTTGATGCAGTCATGCAACTGCTCTCGACCTCCTCCCTTGCGCACGGCTGCCATCAAAATTGTTGTGGTTGCCAGGAAGGGGAGCTGCTGATCTACCTCACGGCGAATCAGATCTTCATAAAATCCCATCTCCTGTAAAATGGTCAGCATGGTCTCCAACTGACCATCAAAGGCCCAGAAGGCTCCGGGTAGAGCCACACGCCGAACAACTGAGCAGGCAACGTCGCCCTCATTCCACTGGTCCCCACTGAGGCCCATCAGCATGTTCACGTACCCATTAAGCACCTGGTGCAAGCCATTAATACGCTCGGCATTGCGGGCGTTGACCTTGTGGGGCATTGCCGAAGAGCCAACCTGGCCAGACTGGAAGCCCTCTGTGAACAATCCCTGCCCTGCCATCAGTCGGAGTGTCTTGGCCAAGCTACTGATGCCAGAACTCAACCCGAACAAACAATGCACCACTTCTGAATCGAGACTGCGCGGATAGACCTGACCTACCGCCTGAAGCTGTGCTGGTCCGTCCAAGTGCTGGCAAACTGCTGCTTCTAGTTCACGAACCTTTTTTGGATCCTGTAAGAGGATATGCTGATCTAGCTGGGTTCCGACTGCACCTTGCAAACCACGCAAAGGATAACCAGCACGCAAGCTTTGTAAGCGCTGGAGAGCCTGTAGCATCTCTTCCCCGAACATGGCGAGACGCTTCCCAAGAGTAGTTGGTTGGGCGGGAACATTGTGTGTACGGGCCACCAGCAGCCAATCTCGGGTGCGCTCAGCCCAGCGGGCCAACTGATAGAGGACTGCGATGTACTTGTCTTCAAGGAGGGCTAGTGAGCGGAGAATCTGTAGCTGCTCAACGTTATCTGTCAGATCTCGGCTGGTCAGACCCTTGTGAATCTGCTGCTCTCCAGCCAAGTCACAAAATTCTTCGATACGGGCCTTGACGTCATGCCGTAACACACGTTCACGTTCTGCAATTCGCTCTAGGTCAATCTGATCTTTGACTTGCTCATAAGCCTCAATCGCAGCGTCTGAAATTTCGACACCGACAGCCTGCTGTGCTTTCATCACAGCAATCCAGAACTCACGTTCCAGACGAATCTTTCCTGTTGCTGACCACAGTTCACACATTGCAGTGCTTGCGTAACGCTGAGCCAGAACGTCAGGAATCTGAGGTTTCATCAGGGAGGGTTTACTTAGAGACCAACGCTATTGCGCACTCGTTTGCGAACTTCCAAAGCCACTCGTCGAGCTTTATCACGACCTTTTTCCAAAATTCCTTCCAGAGTCTCAGGCTGCTCGCGTAACTGAAAGTAAGCTTCCCGAGCTTCTCCCAATTCTCGCTCTACTGCCTCAAACAATTGCTGTTTCGCTTCACCGTAGCCCATTCCACCCGCTCGGTAGCGCTCTGCCAAAGTGGCTTGTTCTTCTACCGTGGCGAAGTGTCGATAGAGTTGGAAGATGTTGCACTGGTCAGGATCTTTAGAATCTTCCACTCCAAGAGAGTCGGTCTGAATCCGCATGATTGATTTACGAACCTGCTTGGCAGGAGCAAACAAGGGAATCACATTGTTGTAGGACTTGCTCATCTTCTGACCATCCAGTCCTGGAATCGTTGCCACCTCTTCCCCAATCAGTGGCTCAGGCACCACCAGCACATCCTCTCCGTAGAGATGGTTGAAGCGCAGGGCGATATCACGAGTCATTTCCAGATGTTGTTTCTGGTCCTTGCCAACAGGCACAAAGTTCGAGTCGTAGAGTAGAATGTCTGCAGCCTGGAGGACTGGATAACAGAAGAGACCAAGATTGACTTCCTGCTGCTTAGACTCCGCGTCTTTGAAAGCGTGTGCTCGTTCCAGCAAGCCCTTGGCCGTGATACAGGAGAGGATCCAACTAAACTCGGTGACTTCTGGAATGTCGGACTGGCGGAAAAAGGTGTGCTGGTCGAAGTCCATACCCAAGGCAGCGAACACCGCCACCAGGTCATAAGTATGCCCCTTCAGCTGGGCGGGTTCCCGAACTGTGGTCAGAGCGTGGTAGTCAGCAATGAAGTAGAAGGTGTCGTGCGTTTGCTGCAATTGCAGTGCGGGTCTCAGGGCACCAAGGTAGTTGCCTAGATGGGGAGTGCCCGAAGGCTTAATGCCTGTCAGGGCACGCAAACGGCTCATGCTTCCGTAGCAGCCAGGGAAGCTTCTGCTACCGCAGGGAGAACATTGATGAAACAACGATCATTGCGCTTGCGAGTGAAGCTGACCACACCATCACTGAGAGCAAAAAGCGTGTAGTCCTTGCCAACACCCACGTTTTGACCTGCATGGAAGGTAGTTCCTACTTGGCGTACTAGGATATTCCCTGCCTTAACGATCTGTCCACCAAAGCGCTTAACGCCGCGGCGTTTGCCGATTGAATCACGTCCGTTGCGGCTACTGCCGCCAGCCTTTTTGTGTGCCATGATACTTCCTAGAGGAAAGTTCAGAGATGAAGATCAGGCGCTGATCTCAGAGATGCGCACCAGTGTGTATTGCTGTCGATGGCCCTGCTTGCGACGATAGCCTTTGCGGCGCTTGCGTTTGAACACGATGACCTTGCGATCTTTCATGTGCTCAACCACCTCGCCCTGCACCTTGGCACCAGAAACCACAGGCGTTCCCACACGAACCTCGCCATCATCTGTTTGGAGCAGCAACACTTGATCTGTCTCAAAGGTTGCGCCCTGCTCACTCTGCATGCGGTCCAGCCGTACTACCTCACCAGGCGTGACACGATGCTGACGGCCTCCGGCCTGAATGATTGCGTACATCAGACACTCCTAAAAATTGGAGATTGAAAGTTTCAAAACTTTATAATTTAGAAAAAATCTATTTGGAATACAAGCTTTTTCTAGGCTCAGTTTTCTGCGATTCTCACGAAGACATCTCGCCCATCCCGCTGGTAACTAATGATCTGGGCGGAAGCCTTGCTGAACAGTTCTCCAGCCTCGAAGAACACAACCTGAAAAGGCAGTTCTTCACCTTCCCGCAGGTTACGGTTGATCTCATTGCGTCCGTAGCGTTCCTTGTACTGCTCTCGAATGCGGCTCACACTCCACTCACTTAGTTCCTGATGAGACAACACTACGCCGGCATATACTACTTGGCTTTCCAGAATTTTCTGGTCGTCATCAAAGGCCAAACCCTTGAGCCGGATCGAGCTGATATTGGAGAAATCTGAAAAATTTGAACGTACCGTTCCAGTCATCACATGAATCGCTTGACGACTGAAATTGTTACGAAATTTTTCAACCCGAAGATTACCAACAAACTCAAACTGGTGTAGTTGCACACCAACCAAACGACTGAGCAAGGGAGAATCAACCATGTGCAGGTAGCCACCTGTCCAGAGGATCAACAAAAGACCCAAGCTTGCCAGTGTACTTACCAAAGTTAGTCGCCCCCAAGGGATGCCAGCTTCTGCTGTGGATTTCTCAAAAACCTGGCTGACCGTAGGAACTTCCTCTTTTGCCTTCGCTTGCTCTGGTGCTGGCCCAGGAGCTGGCAATTGCTTCAGTGGTGGCTTGGACGGTATCTCTGGTTTCGGTGGTATTGGTTTCTTCGGTTTCGACTCCGGCTTTGAAGCAGATTTGACTTCTGGCTTTGTTTCGGGGTTTGCTTCCGCTTTTGGAACAGGTTCAACTGCTGGCTTGGCAGGTGGCTTTGATGCTGCTGTTGTTTCAGGCTGAGTCGTAGGTTTTATTTTTGGAGGCGGTTTCGGTGCTGGGATTTCTGGAACTGCCCCATTGTCCTCAAACAAGGGTGTGCTGCTCTGCTCGTTTGGCTCTGATTTCTCAGGAAATGATTCGTGAATTGCCCTTTCAAAGAGACTTTGGGCTTCTTCTGTTTCTTCCGTAGGAGGTGAATCGTGCAAAAGAGCTTCGGTGTCTTCTTTCTTCGGAGGAGCCTGCTCCAGCAGCGAGGGACTTTCCGAAACGGCAGGCTTGGGAGGTGGAATAAACTCTGCCCCTTGTGTTTTACGACCCGGTGGCAGTGGCACTCCCAGCAAACCACGCAATTCTTGAAGATCTGCTGGATTAGCCGGCTCTGAATCAGGAATTCCAGCCAATTCATCAGGGATCTGCAGCTTTTCCTGAGCAGGCGGAGGTGGTGAGGATGGCAGAACAGGTTCCACAGGTGGTGGCGCTGGCCGAGTCTCACTTTTTGTCAGAGTGGTTGAGCGTCGATAGGCAGCTTCCCCTTCTGGACTAGGTCTCAACTCAGGTGTATTGGCTTTGGTCTCACGATTAACAGAAGGTGGACCAGGTAGAGGAATCAGACAATTGCAATGAACACATTGCGATCTATGAGTATCCGGTAGAGCTTCGATAGCAAATTCGTAACGTCGATGACATTCCGGACATTGGATCAGCATGGCGGGCAGCACGAATTGGATACGGGAAGGGAGTCAGCTTTTCGAAGGGGATCAAGCTATCGGAGGTCCCTCAGAGATGCCAGTTTTTTTTAGCTGAATTCAGCATGCTGCTTTCGCAACCACGTTGCCAATTCTATTGGAGAATCAACCACCAAGCGCGCTCCATGCTCCTGAAGTTCTTCAACTTTCCGAAAACCCCAACTAACTCCAATCGGGCAACTGCCCGCATTCGTAGCGGTCTCTATATCGACACTGGTATCTCCAACCAAGCAGAGTGCCCCGACTGGCAAGCTAAGTTCTTGAGCAATCAGTTGCATCCCAGTTGGATCTGGCTTTCGGGGAATACCAGCTTGTTGCCCTCGGACAACTCGGAAAGGCCAAGCTCCAAGGAAATGCTGCACGCATTGTTGTGTAAAGGCATCTGGCTTATTTGAAAGAACCGCCAAGGGCCAAGCGGCTTGAGTCAATTCATCCAGCAAGTCCGCGATTCCAGCATAGAGGCAAGTCTGCCGCTTCCAACCAAGGGTATACTCTTCTTCAAAGGCCTCCAGTAGCCAATCACGCCATTCATCGGAGGCACATGTTTGGGGCAGTATCTGCTCCATCAAGCGGCTAGCGCCTTCCCCCACAAAATAGCGATAACGCTCCAGAGGGTGTGTTGGTAGGTCAAATCGTAGCAATGCAGCATTTGCTGCATTGCCAATATCTGCCAATGTGTCGAGCAGAGTGCCATCGAGATCAAAACAAATTGCTTGAATGCGCATTGAGTCCTTCATCAGATTTTTACCGAAAAACAAACTCGGTTCCACTGCTAGTGGTAACGAAGATTAACTCACTACTACTGAAAAGACGCTTGACCGTCAACCTCATCTTATGTTAACAAATTTGCTTCTCTTCAATCTGCTTCCTGAAAGAAAGCTCCGAAAAATCGAAACTGCTCACATCTCACAAGACTGAAGGCAAAGGGAATGGATTACAAACAAGCGATCATTGAAAACGCCTGGGGTGGCGTAGCGGTAGACTATGGTCTGCTGCATTTCCAATTAGCAACTCCAATCGTAACACTAGTGATCATCTTCATTGTTTACAAATCCCTAAATTCTTTCCTATTCCAACCTGTTTTGCGTACCATTGATCAGCGTGAAAAATTCATCCAGGATCGGCGAGACCGAGTAGCTGTTCTGGCTAAAGAGATTGAGACCCTTGGAGAACAGCTTGATCAGAAACTCCATGTTGCCCGCGCAGAAGTAGCACATGTGATGAATGAAGCTTACGAACAAAGTCACAAGCACCGCGAAGAGACTATTCTGAAGCAACGAGATCTGCTGGAGAAAGAGGCCCGCAGTGCTCATGAACGCCTGATTGCCGAGACGGACCAGGCACGAGCAACTCTGCAACAACTTACGGAAGAATTGTCAGAACGGACTGTGGACCGCCTGCTCAACTAACTTCCCTCCTTGCCGCTCCCCTTTATGGGATTCATGATGAGAAAGGACCGTATAATGATGAAGAGAACCGGCATGTATAGCGTGTTGCTGACTGGACTACTTTGGTCAGCGCCACTCTGGGCTGCTGGAGAAGAAGGACAATCCTCAATGCTGGACTTCTTCTGGAAAGTAGTGAATACGATCATTCTGCTGGCGATCCTCTACTATTTTGCTCGCAAACCCATTAGTAGCGCTTTGGGGAAGTCTGCAGAAGAAGCTAAAGCCACTATCGAGGAAGCACGCCAGGCCGAACAGCGCATCGAAGAAGAATTGACCAAAGCACGTGAAAAATTGGAGAAGGTAGAGCATGAAGCAACAGAGATGATTGCGAAAGCCAAAGTCACTGCAGAAACTGAGCGTCAGCGAATTCTGGAGGAAGGTGAGGCTGAGGCAAAAAGAATCACTGACTATGCGCGCTTCACCATCGAGCAAGAATTCAAAAAAGCTGAATATGACCTGCGTCGCTGGGTAGCTGGAGTGACCATTGATCTAGCCGAAGAGAAGTTGCAGCAACGTGTCAATGCAGACCAGCAGAAAAAACTGATTCAAGATTTTGTTGATGAATTGCCGAGCGGAGGAAGCCGATGAGCCAACTGGTGATTGCCCGCAGATATGCTTCGGCACTTTCCAACCTTGCCAAGAAAGAAAATAATCTGGAGCAAGTTGGCACTGAATTGCAGGACTTCTGTGATACTCTGCACGAAGCCGCTGAATTGCAGGAAAGTTTGAGCAACAACAAAGTCCCAATGGCGGTGCGCAATAGCATCCTGACAGAAATTCTGACCAAAATGGAATTGTCTACATTAGTCAGTACCTTTCTCCGCTACCTACTCAGTAAACGCCGCCTGACACTTGTTCATGATATTGCTCGGGCGTTCGCCTTGTTGACCCAAGAGGCGATGGGAATTCTTCCCGCAGAAGTCACGGTCGCCAAAGAACCACGCAGCAAAGAGAGCAAAGATCTGCTACAGAAACTGCAGGAACAACTCTCTGCCAGTACTGGCAAGACCGTACAAATCCATGTCTCAGTGGATCCTTCCATCATCGGCGGTATCGTCACACGCATCGGTTCGATGGTGATCGACGGGAGCATCCGCAACCAACTTATCCAAGTCCGTGAATCGATCATCAGGGGTTGAGAGGTTATGAAACTACGAGCCGAAGAGATCAGCGCGATCATCCAAAAGCAAATTGAGAATTTTGATAAGAAAGCGACCAAAACCGAGGTGGGTACCGTGTTGCTCGTCGGGGACGGTATCGCACGTGTCCACGGCTTGGACAATGTGCGAGCTGGAGAGTTGGTCGAATTTTCCGATGGAACAACGGGCATGGCCCTCAACCTTGAGGAAGACAACGTTGGTATCGTAATCTTCGGTAGCGACTCAGGCATCAAGGAAGGAGACGAGGTGCGCCGCACAGAGCGTATCGCTGAGGTTCCTGTCGGAAATGCCTTGCTTGGGCGCGTTGTTAGTCCGCTTGGAGAGCCAATTGATGGTAAGGGTCCCTTGGGTACAGACGAAACCCGCCTGGTTGAAGTCATAGCCCCAGGAATCGTTACCCGAAAGTCTGTTCACGAACCGATGCAGACAGGACTCAAAGCTATCGACTCCATGGTACCAATTGGACGAGGTCAGCGTGAGTTGATAATTGGTGACCGCCAGACCGGCAAAACAGCAATTGCCATTGACACGATCATCAACCAGAAAGGTGGCGACGTTATCTGTATCTACGTCGGTATCGGACAAAAGCGATCCACCATGGCCCAGATCGTTCAACGTCTGGAAGACGCTAATGCGATGGACTACACGATTATTGTTGCTGCGACAGCCTCCGAACCTGCACCCTTACAGTTCATTGCCCCCTACTCTGGGGTTAGCATGGGTGAGTACTTCCGAGACAAGGGTAAACACGTCCTTTGCATTTATGATGATCTTTCAAAGCAAGCAGTTGCTTACCGCCAGTTATCACTGCTACTTCGCCGCCCACCAGGACGCGAGGCTTTCCCTGGAGATGTGTTCTACGTTCATAGCCGTCTGCTTGAACGAGCCTGCAAGCTCAATGACGGGCTTGGCGGTGGCTCCTTGACTGCATTGCCAGTCATCGAAACTCAAGCAGGTGACGTATCCGCTTACATCCCAACCAATGTGATTTCGATCACCGATGGTCAGATCTTCCTCAGCACAGATCTCTTTAACTCTGGGGTAAGACCTTCAATCAACGTAGGTCTATCTGTTTCCCGAGTAGGAGGCGCCGCTCAGGTCAAAGCTATGAAAAAGGTTGCTGGTACACTGCGACTGGATCTGGCCCAGTTCCGTGAAAAAGAAGCCTTTGCTCAATTTGGAAGTGATCTTGACGCATCAACTCAACGGCAGTTAGCCAGAGGACAGCGTCTTGTAGAAGTACTCAAGCAGCCACAATATTCACCAATGCACTGGGCTGATCAGGTCATGGTGATATTTGCTGCCACCAACGGCTACCTGGATAATATCTCTGTGGCTAGCATTAGCAACTTCGAGACTGGCTTTCTACAGTTGATGCACGGGCAGTATGCGGACCTACGTAATCAACTTATCGAAACCCAGAACATTGACGCTGTTCAGGATGGCCTGAAGAAGGCTCTCAGCGAGTACGTCGAAACATTCCAGGCAGCCTGAGTGCTAAGCTATCCTGTGCCCGGCTTACAGCTGGGTACACTTCAACGTGAGATCTGATGCCCAGCCTCAAAGAAATCCGCAATCGAATCACTAGCGTCAAAAAGACGCAGAAGACCACTAGCGCGATGAAGATGGTCTCCGCTGCTAAGCTGAACCGAGCTGAAGACACTATCCGACGCGCTCGACCCTATTCAGTAAAGCTGAGAGAAGTTGTCTCTTCTCTCTCCGGCAAGTTAACGCCAGATGACAATCCTCTTTTTCGAGATCAAGCAGGGGAGCGCGTCGCCGTAATCCTCATGACCTCAGACCGAGGTCTCTGTGGAGGTTTCAATGCCAATCTTTGTAAAATGCTGGCCCGAACTCTCCATGAAGAGGGCATAGATAGCGCAGAGATGCACATCGTTGGAAGGAAGGGTCGAGACTTTTTCCGCCGTACCAACCACCAGATTGCAGCAGACTATCCTGATGCTAGACCAGAACACTATTTAGATATTGTCTTCACAGTACTTGATGGGTTGACCACAAGATTTGCTGCTGAGGAATTAGATAAAGTCTATCTGGTCTTCAACGAATATAAGAGTATCTTAACTCAAGAGCCAACCATCCAACCCTTGCTGCCGATCAGACCGCTCGAAGACGCAGAGGAAGAAGGGGAACAGGAAATTCTCTTCGAACCTTATATCGAAGAACTCATCGGCCCCTTGGTTCAGCAGTATATACAGAATCAAATGTATACAGCTTGGTTAGGAACCTTGGCCGGAGAACACGCAGCCCGAATGACAGCGATGGACTCTGCCACCAAGAACGCTGGAGAAATGATCAACCAGTTGAATCTATATTACAACCGTAGTCGTCAAGCCGCGATCACGAAAGAACTAATCGAAATCATCAGTGGTGCTGAAAGCTTGTAAGCTGAGCCGCTGAAAATGAAGACCCTCTTGCCAGAGATAGGAAATGAGCGTAGGTAAGACCACCCAGATCATGGGTCCCGTTGTGGATGTTATGTTTGAAAGCGGAGAGTTGCCCGAAATCTACTCTGCTCTCGAAATCAACCTTGAAGATAATTCAATTCTAGTTTGCGAGGTCCAACAACACCTTGGTGAAAACACTATCCGTAGTATCTCAATGGGTCCCACCGAAGGTTTGGCCCGTGGTATGGAGGCTAAAAGCACAGGTAAGCCAATCCAGGCACCTGTAGGCCGCGAAGTGCTGGGACGAATCATCAACGTCACCGGTGAGGCCGTTGACGAGATGGGGCCAATCAATAATAAGGAATTTTTACCGATTCACCGTGAACCACCAACCTTCGAGGAACAAGAGACGAAGGCAGAGATGTTGGTCACCGGGATCAAAGTTCTGGATCTGCTCTGCCCGTTCCTCAAGGGTGGAAAAATTGGGCTATTTGGTGGTGCTGGCGTAGGCAAGACGGTTGTCATCATGGAGTTGATCCGAAACATCGCTGCTGAGCACGGCGGTTTCTCAGTCTTCGCTGGCGTAGGTGAGCGCACCCGAGAAGGCAATGACCTCTGGAACGAGATGAAGGAGTCTGGAGTACTTGACAAGACTAGCCTCGTCTATGGCCAGATGAACGAGCCCCCAGGAGCCCGTGCACGAGTAGCTCTAACCGGATTGACCATCGCGGAAAATTTCCGCGATGCTGAGGGAGCTGACGTATTAATGTTCGTCGATAACATTTTCCGCTTCACTCAGGCTGGTTCGGAAGTATCTGCTCTACTGGGCCGAATTCCATCTGCGGTAGGTTACCAACCAACACTCTCTACCGAAATGGGGAACTTGCAGGAAAGGATTACTTCGACCAAGAAAGGCTCCATTACCTCCGTACAGGCGGTCTATGTACCTGCAGATGACTTGACAGACCCTGCACCTGCAACGACCTTCTCCCACTTGGATGCAACTGTCGTTCTGAGCCGTGCGATTGCTGAGTTGGGTATCTATCCAGCAGTTGACCCTCTGGATTCAACCTCTCGCATCCTCACACCAGATGTTCTCGGTGAAGAGCACTACCAGACTGCACGAGGTGTTCAGCAGTTACTACAGCGCTATAAGGACCTGCAGGACATTATCGCGATTTTGGGGATGGACGAACTTTCGGAAGACGACAAGGCTGTTGTTAACCGCGCTCGCAAGGTTCAGCGTTTCTTGTCTCAGCCCTTCTTCGTGGCAGAGATTTTCACCGGTTCAGCAGGTCAGTATGTTGATATCGCTGATACCGTCCGTGGATTTAAGGAAATTCTGGAAGGAAAGCACGACGATATGCCCGAACAAGCTTTCTATCTGGTTGGTACGATTGAGCAAGCCCGTGAAAAGGCTTCGAAAATGGCTGAAGCTGAAGCAGCCTGATGATCACTTCTTTGAAAAGGCACCCTCATGGATAAGCTGCAACTGGAAGTGCTCACACCCAGCCGAATCCTGCTCGAAACCGAAGCAGACCATGTCGTTCTGCCTGGTTCGATGGGAGAGATGGGGATTCTTCCACAACACATTCCTGTCGTCACCATGCTCAATGGTGGTGTCCTGAGCTACTTCGTTGGACAAAAACAAAGCTACCTAGCGGTCCAAGGAGGCTACGCCCAAGTCGACAATAACCGCGTCACTGTGCTGGTGGAACGAGCTGCTTTCGCTGAAGAAATTGACGTAGTGGTAGCGGAGCAGGATGAAAAAGATGCTGCAGAGCACCTCAAACAACTGTTGAGTAGGCCCTCTTCACGAGCCTCAGAAGAGGACGAAGAAGTAGAACGCAAGCGCGCTGCTGCTTACGAAGCTCAGTTGCTCTGGGCCATTGCCCGTCAATCTGCATCTCAACACAAGTAACTTGTCTTTAAGCATCTCCTAGCTTTGGGAGATGCCCTCCTTCCTCCACTTGGCTTTCCTGCTTCTTCTTCCCCAACAAGAATACTTCCACGCTCTCCGATCGAGAACTTTTCGGCTTACAGATTTTGACTTCGGTAAACATTTGCCGGAAATCCTGTTGAAGCTGCTGGAAGGGTTCTCCCTGGAAAGCCTTGACCAGCAAGCATCCTCCTTTACTCAGATGTTGTTCTGCCAACCATAAAGCATGTTGATTCAGTCCATAAGAGCGATCTGCATCAGCAGAACGAACACCTGTGGTCTTTGGAGCCATGTCGCTTAGGATGACGTCGAAAGGTTTCTCCCACCAAATACCACTACGATCAAGCTCGTAGATATCTGCCTGCAGCACTTCCACCTGTGGCGGTAGACTGATCGCCACAGCTTGCAGATCAATCCCTAGCAAGCGTCCACTCTCGCCAATCCGCCTTGATGTGTACTGTAACCAAGATCCTGGCGCACAGCCTAAATCAAGCACCTTCTGACCACGCTTCAGCAACTGGTGACGCTGGTCAATTTCCTCTAGTTTATACGCTGAGCGGGCAACGTAACCATCCTTACGGGCCTTGTGAAAATAATGGTCCTGAACCTTCTTCATGATCGATTAGTTCTACCAGATCGGGTTAGCATTTGCCTTTTGAGTCCGCTTGACGTAACAATTCTCGTCTCGTCGCAAGACCGTCCTATCCAGGAGGAGGCCCCATGGACTTCAAAGTGGCTGGTTTGAACCCTGCAAGTTTTGCAGAAACCCTAGACTTCCAAAAATCCTCGGCCGAGGTAGCTCCCATCTCCCTGCAAGATATCCGCTCATTACGGCAAGGCTTTGAGCGGGAAGCTGAGCCATTGCGACCCGTATTGGGAGCTGCAGAGCATCAGTCGATGCTGATTGCCATGTATGAAGGCACAGAACAATTGCTCAACAGGCGTGTTCCAGCCTTTGCGGTTCACGAATATCTTGAAGGTCTAAAAGGAAGCGCACAAGAACTGCGCAACCAGGGACTAGCCAATCAAGAATTTCGGCAACAAATCTTCAAGCAATCACGACTTTCTCTGCACTACGTTCTCAATCAGGGATAGCCATACTAAGCCTTGTGTTCCCGCAACGGCTAGCTACTCTGTAATTTGTTTGTCGTTACACCTGATTGACCGGAGTGATGCTTCTCTATTTCTCTACCCTGGTTTCCTGTTCCATCAACGAGGTCTGGGAGAGGTTTGACCAAGATCTCTTCCTATCATTGAATCCTCCATTTCCACCGGTGCGTCTGCTGCGCTTCGATGGTTGTCGGCAAGGAGACGAAGTCCACCTTGAGCTGGGATTTTGGCCTCTACGGCAATCGTGGGTCAGCTTGATCACCTCACAACAAAGCAGCACAGAGAAAATCGTTTTTGTTGATGAAGGTCAGCAGCTACCCTTTTTTCTGCGCTCCTGGCGTCATGAACACCGGCTGGAACAGCAGAAAGACCACACAATAATCATTGATGCAATTGAGTACCATGCCCCTATCAGACTGCTTGAATGGATCCTGTGGCCAATCTTATGGTGGCAGTTCCGCTATCGACAACCAGTCTACCGACGCTATTTCAATAAAGAGTAGACGAGCTAACAGCAGACTGCTTCGTCTGGTTTTGCTGATCTGTGGATGCTTCTGCTGCCTACCCAGCTCTCTTTGGGCGACTCAAGGTGTGACATTAAACGAGATTCGCATTGGCACTCATACGGCAATGAGTGGACCCGCTGCCACTTGGGGATTAGGAGCTGTCAGAGCCTTACGCTTTCACTTTGCAGAAGTCAATGCAGCGGGTGGCATTCATGGACGCCAACTACGACTGATCGCTGAGGATCATCAATATCAAGTTGTGAGAGCTCGTCAAGCAGCCAATAAGCTCGTACTTTACGATCGGGTCTTTGTTATGCTAGCCGCCTTGGGAACCAGCATGAATCAAGTTGCCTTGCCACTACAAGAAGAGCACGATGTGGCCAACTTGTTTCCATATACCAGTGCCCGCCTGATGTCGGAACCGTTTCACCCACTCAAGTTTACAGCCAGCGTATCGTACTTCGATCAGGCACGAGCCTTGGTTCGTCACTTTCACCAACAAAAACTACAGCGTTTCTGCTTAATGCACCAGAATACGGACTATGGCCGTGAAATGCTGGATGGAGTGGAAGCTGGATTGCAGGAATTGGGGATGTCACTGACTGCTGTGGAGACACACAGCCCGACAGAAACAAACTTTCTCAATACCCTACTTCGCCTGCGGGAAGCTGACTGTGAAGTTGTTCTATTGGGAACCATTCTAGGGGATACTATCCGTATCTTGCAAACCCGACAATCTCTGCAGTGGGATGTAACGATGGCTGGTAACGTCTCCGCTTATGATCAAATCATAATTGACCGTGCAGGAACAGCGGCAGAAGGTTTTCTAGCAACAGCATCTATTGAAATGTTATATCCTGAAACATTAACTTCTTCTGCTGCACAAGATTTCTTCACAAAATATCAGGCTGAATATGGAGAATCTCCAAACAACGCTGTGCAGATGGCTTACTTTTACGCCCGTATTCTAACACACGCTCTGCAGTTGGCTGGACCAGAACTAAATTCTGAAAGGCTGACTTCAGCCCTTGAATCGATGAACAACTATCAGGACGAACTAGGCGGACCAGTTCTACAATTTGGTCCAAGCGATCACGAAGGGATTGAAAAACCATTACTGGCAGAAGTGCAGCAAGGCCAGTGGCGTACTGTCCAATCCGTGATGGACTGAAACGCTTCATGACAACAACCTTGCGTGTTTTATTTACAGGAGGGGGATCGGGCGGTCCAACGACTCCTCTCTTAGCCGTGAATGAAGCCTTAGGAGCCTTGGGCCCAACAGAATCTCGATTTCTTGGCACAACAAGCGGCCCAGAGCGAGCCATGGTGGAAGAGGCAGGCATACCTTTCTATGCAATCCCGGCTGGCAAGCTGCGCCGCTATTTCAGCTGGCAGAACTTCACGGATCCCTTTCGCATTCTAGCTGGTGGAATCATTGGTTTAAAACACTTAGCGCAGTTCAAGCCTCACGTTGTGGTCTCTGCTGGAAGCTTTGTCAGCGTACCTGTTGCCTATGCAGCCCGAGCATTGGGTATCCCTCAAGTGTTGCTGCAAATGGATGTTTTGCCAGGGCTGGCCAACCGGTTGATGGCTCCTGCCAGTTCAGCGCTAGGTTATTATTTTCCAGCCTCTGAGAGAGCCTTTCAACGCATCCCGGAGCGACAACACGTCGGTCCTGTTGTACGCAACTCTGTTTACCAAGGAGATCCCAAACGAGCCAACCAGCGCTTTCAGCTGAATCCTGACTTACCGGTTCTGCTAATCACCGGTGGTGGACAAGGTGCCGTTGGCTTGAATAGAGCCATTCAACCGCTGCTGCCGACTTGGCAGGAACACTTCCAGGTGATTCATCTGACTGGACGAGGTGGCACAATCGATCCAGCGCATGGTCCTCGCTATCAGACTCATGAATTCGTCAACGAGGGCATGGGTGATCTATTAGCCCGCAGTCAGCTTATAATTACCCGTGCAGGCCTTGGCATTCTTGGTGAGTTATCGATTCTAGGCAAGGATGTGATCCTTGTTCCTCTACCAAACAGCCATCAGGAATTGAATGCTTCCAAATTGGCTGAATCTGGTGCTATCACGCTGCTAAACCAGCAGGAATTGGCTGAAAATGGATCGCAATGGTGGTCCAAATTTTGGTCTACATATCAACCCGGTATCACCGGAAAACGAATGCAGTCCTACTGGCCACCGCAAGGTACTACTACGTTTGCTAGTCTGATTCGCCAACAAGGCCTGCGTGCATCTTAATTTTAGGGAGGACAAGAGATGGAATTAATGTATCAGAACGTCGTAGAAATGATGGATCGCTGCTGCGAAGAGTACGCAGATCTACCCATGTATGGAACTCCGGCCAACGGTGACTACGACTGGATGACATTTAGGGATTTTGCTGAGACCGTTGCCGATTTGCGGGGAGGGCTTGATTTACTCGGTGTAGGAGTAGGGGACCGTGTGGGAATCATTTCAAATAACATGATTCCCTGGGCGACTATGGCGTATGCGACCTTCAGCGCAGGAGCTGTCTACGTGCCAATGTATCCTCAGCAAAACAAAGAACAGTGGCAGTACATCCTACATGACTCGAGTTGCAAGGTACTCCTGGTCGCTTCTGAAAAACTATATCACGAAGCATTGACCTGGCAGGGTGAGATTCTCCCAGAGTTGCAGCATGTCGTGCTGCTGAGTGATTCTGAAGATTCTGAGGTAAAAACCTATGGGAAATTGCGTAACAATGGCCAGCAGCGGCCTGTCCCTGCCCAATACCCTGACACGGGCGCTCTTTTGGAGATCATGTACACATCTGGCACCACCGGCAATCCAAAAGGTGTCATGCTCAGTCATCTTGGGGTGATTTCTACTTTGCAAGCTGCCAAAGACAGCATACCTTTTCACAAAAGTGACCGCACCCTAGCTTTTCTCCCATGGGCCCATATTTTTGGCCAGATCTGCGAGGTTCATGGTGTAATGATGTTCGGATTTTCGGCCGCTATGAACGAAAATCTTGCCAAGCTAGTGGATGAACTGGGCCAAGTGAGGCCAACCCTGTTATTTGCGGTTCCGCGTGTCTACAATCGGATTTATGAAAAGCTACACCTACAAATCCACAACAAGTCGCCTCAGCTCTACTCCCTGTTCCAGTATGGGTTGACCTGCTCGGCTAAGCGACGACATGGTGAGAAGCTCTCTCTAAAGGAAGCACTAGCTTTCAAACTGTGCGACAAGCTCTTCTTCTCCAAGGTCCGAGCACGTTTGGGCAATCGCTTGCGAATGGCTTACAGTGGAGGAAGTGCGCTAAATCCAGCGGTTATTGAATTTGTCCAGAACATCGGTGTCACCCTCCTCGAGGCCTATGGACTAACCGAGGCAATTGTCTCAGCCAACTCACCGGACTTTCAAAAGACTGGCGCTGTCGGCAAGCCCTTACCAGGAGTACGCGTTGAGATTGACCGTTCTGTGACAATGGCCAATGAGCAGGATGGAGAGATCATCATTTACGGTGCGACTATGATGCTCGGCTACTATAATTTGCCAGAGGAAACCGCTAGTGTTTCTACTCCTGAGGGCGGCTTCCGAACTGGAGATATTGGACATATTGACGAGGATGGATTCCTTCGGATCACCGGGCGAGTCAAGGAGATTTATAAGCTGGAAAATGGCAAGTACTGTGTCCCAGCTCTGGTGGAGGAAGCGCTCAAGCTGAGTCCATTCATTAATCAGGTGATGATCTATGGCTTCCAAAAACTCTACAACGTTGCGCTAATCGTAGTTGAAGTCGATGCCCTGAAAACCTATGCGTCTCGCAACAACATCACTGGCACACTGGAAGACTGGCTGAAGGATGAAGAGATCCTCAAGCTCTACAAGCAGGAACTCCGTAAGTATGCAGCAGATTTTCAGGACTATGAGCGGCCCAAGCGCTTCCATCTACTGACTGAAGAGTGGACCGTGGACAACAACCTGATCACCCCGACCTTGAAGTTGAAGCGCAATCGCGTCGAGGAACGCTTTCAGGAAGAACTGGTAGGGATGTACTGATTCAAAGCCATTGGTGAAGCGCAGACCAGATGGGTGCACGCCCAGATTTGTCTAGGGAAGAATGTGTCAGGGGGCCCTGCTCTAACTGGAGAGTGGTTCGAACTTTTTGAAGATGACTGCGGTACTGGCTCCGCTTGAGCTTATCCATCTTGTTAGCTACGACTAGGACAGGCCGCTGGTAGTGATCCAGCCAAGTCTTCATCTGGCGGTCATGCTCTCCTGGTTTGTGGCGAACGTCTACGATTAGCACAACACCCCGAAGAGTGGAGCGCTCCCCAAGATAGGCTTCAATCGTTTTCTGCCAACCACGACGCACTGCCTCAGGCACCTTCGCGTAGCCATAGCCAGGCAGATCGACTAGATGAAACAAATCATTAATACAGAAGAAGTTGATCAACTGTGTCTTACCTGGCGTGGAGCTGGTCTTGACCAGTTGGTTGCGCTGCAGCAATGAATTGATCAATGTGGATTTGCCCACGTTGGATTTTCCAGCAAAGGCGATTTCCGGAAGGCTTGGATGCGGGAATTGCTTGGGTTGTGCTGCGCTGGTAAGAAATTCTGCTGAATGAATCTTCACTGTTTGTCTTCCGTTCCGATCTCACGGATTGTCACCTTGTCGGTGGTCTCCTCTGCTTCCTTCTCCGGATCTTCGAAATATTCTGCGGGGATTTCAAAGTGATGGACCGCTAGGGCTTGTAAGCTTTCTTGGCTACAAACGGCCTCATCCCGGGCCAAATCAAAGTATAACAGTGCAGTCAGAATCGAAGCGTAGGGGTAGAAAACCAATGCAGTTAGGTACTGTGTCCAGCGCAAGGCAGCCTGGGTTTCTGCACTTCCCAGCAACTTTACGAGGTCCTCTCCGTCCGCTGCCATTGGATCTGTTTGCAACAAGGCACTGAAATTGATTTCCGGCAGGAACAGTTGGAGCAAAATGATAAAGAGCAATAACTGCAGGATCATGGCGACAACAACGACACCAAAAGCTCGCTTCAATCGGTTACGAGTTAGCTGAAAGCTACGTACCAAGGCAGGCAGCCCCCGTAGCTCTTCGATGACACAGACTGGCTGGGCAATGGTCAGAAAAACAAAGCTACTGAGCCAGAGCGTTACCAATATAACGTTCAGCGGTGTCGGTGCCATCAATCCATAGAATCCAAGGATCGTCAGCAGGTATTGTAGGATTCCGACATGCAGAGGTCGCAAGACGGCGCGACTGCCCAAACGGCGTAAAATATTCCCAGTGGGAAACACGCCCGTGAACAGCAGGGAAAGCAGTCCTAGGGTCGCTCCTGCTTCCAACAGTCTCATCAGCAGGAAAAAAACCACACTCTCTCCCTGATCTACTCCGCTTAGGCTGAGTAGTAGCGCTGGAAACAGTAACACCAGGGTCAGTCCCAACAAAGGAAAGAGATGCGCGCGATAAATCTGCCAACTCTGAACAAAGAGCGAACCAAGGGTTGGGGCAGCAGGTATGAGACTCATGCGCAATTCATTACGGATAGCAATACGTTGTCAGTTAAGCAGCAACAGGAGAGGTCATGACCTCAGAACGGGCATCGCTGGTGCAAACGAAAAAGAGTCCAGAAAACAAAATTATACCTCGATCCCAGCTTGCTTTACAAGTCGAAGCGTCTACGCAGACCCTGCCGGACGAGTCAGATCTGATCATCCACGAGTTGAATCAGAAGCTGAACTCACTGCGACAGCAGCTGGTTAATTACGAAAGCCAACGTCAACAAGCGAATGGCCCTAGCTCACGACAATTACGGGCCCAACTGGCCAAGCAGGAAGCCCAACTACAGGATCTTCAGGCCGAACGGGCAACGGTCAATTACCATGCTCGATCTCTACCACAGACCTTCTCTGCTTTGCGTAAACCAGCCTCTCAGTTGGAGGAGCAAGTCGGTCAACTGCTGGAGAGAATTCCTGACCCAGAGGTTCGCAAAGCCCTGGAGCACTGCCGTCAATTGGCCAAGCAAATGCTGGATGACACTGATACTCAGCAACAGGAACTGGAAGAGATCCATCAGGACTATCAACCTGAACGCAGAGCAGTCAATCTGTTGAAATTCTTTCGGGGAGTTGCTCGGCAACACACGCAGCAGAGTCGACACCCACTGCGGCTCTTTGCTTCGACTCGACTTCCCGATGAGATGCGCCTGGACCCAGCAGGATTCCGGCGGGCCTTGCTGGCCATGCTTCAGGAAGTACGACGCCAAGCAAATACGGAACCGCTCCAGTTGCTCCTGCAAACCTCTAATCCACGCCAGCAACGAGATGCTCGTATCCAGATTACTGTTAAGATCGATTCCGGCTCCAACTTATCGAAGGCAAAAAACTGGGGAGATTATCTGGCGCAGCGAATGAGTGAAGCGGATGGGAGTCCAGAGTTGTTGATCGGGCGCAAAATTATCTACGCCCATGGAGGAAGGATCAGCTTACGCCGAGAAGAGGACCAGGTCGTTGGGTTGGAAGTAAGCCTTCCGATGGAAACAATGACTCACAACGGTGTGCCACAGATCGCGCTGTCCACGGATACAAAGACCCCCACAAGCGGTGATTCCTGATAGCTCTGTTAAGTTGTGGCAGCTCCGTTCGTTTTGCTAACAGTAGAATCTGTTGTGCTCGCGGTAGTGGTTGATTCAGCTTCCTTGGCTTCAGCAGCCGCTACATTTTCCTTGCGTGCAGCCAAATCTTCCTGCCCCTTCTCAAACGCATTTGCCACTGCTTCCAGCTTGTCTCCGGTGCTCATCTGAGAGAGCTTCAATGAACCGAACTTGTTGGCTACTCCACCGAAGTTATTCTCAAAGTCTTTCTTGATATCCTTCACCTCGAGATCCCGCTCAATGTTATCCATCTCGCTCTGTACGGTGTGACGAATATCGTTGGTAGCTCGTTTGAGTTCAACAAGCCCCTTGCCCACGGAGCGCATGACTCCTGGAAGCTGTTTGGGTCCAATGAAGATCAGCGCAATCACGACAATGATGACTAATTCTGGCAGACCGATGCCAAACATGAGATTCTCCTCCTAACGGTTATCAACAAGACGTGAATTTATATCCTGCTTAACGAGGAAAGGCAAATGCCCAATGACGACTTTCTGGCAGTTCTTGATTTTGGAAGCCAGTACGCCCACCTGATTGCCAAGCGAATCCGGCACTTCGGGGTCTATACCGAAATCTTTCCACCCTCTATTGATACAGACCGCCTTGAGGCTGCCAAGGGCATCATCCTTTCTGGAGGACCTGCTTCTGTCTTTGCTGAGGACGTGCCTGCCTTCAATCCAGAAATCCTCAACCTCTCTCAGCCCACTCTTGGCCTCTGCTACGGCCACCAACTGATGGCCAAACATTTCGGTGGAAGTGTAGCCAACACGGGACAGGGAGAGTTCGGCAAAGCTTCTCTGCGTCAACTGAACCCTTCTCCCCTATGGAAAGATGTTGCCGACAACTCCCAGGTCTGGATGAGCCACCAGGATAGCGTCACGGAGCTTCCACAGGGTTTCCAGGTGATCGGTGAAACCATTGCAGGGAGCCTGGCTGCTCTGCAGCACAAGGAACGTCCGCTGTTTTCCCTGCAGTTTCATCCAGAAGTCACTGACACACTGGCAGGCACTCAGATTCTCAGCAATTTCGTGGAACTCTGCAAGGCACACCCTAGCTGGAGCATGGAACGCTTCATTGAGCAGACAAAGAATGAGCTTCAACAGCAAGTTGGTGAGCACAATGTGCTGATGTTCCTCAGTGGTGGCGTGGACTCTTCGGTTGCCTTTGCTTTGTTAAACGAAGCCCTAAGCAAGGAAAGGGTGCTCGGGCTCTTTATCGATAATGGCTTTCTACGTCTGAATGAGACTGAGCAAATTCTCCAACGCTACGAACAACTAGGTTATGACAATGTGGTTGGCAGAGACTACAGCGAGGCTTTTCTGGAAGCAATCGCCGGTGAAGTGGACCCACAACGGAAACGACATCAGGTTGGCAACACCTTTTTAGCAGTACGGGGAAAACTACTGGAAGAATTAAAATTGAATCCGGACGAATGGCTGCTCGGACAGGGCACACTTTATCCGGACATCATCGAATCTGGAGGCACCGAACACGCCAAGGTGATCAAGTCTCATCATAACCGAGTCGATGCAATCCAGGATTTGATTGCCAAGGGTCAAGTTGTTGAGCCACTCAAAGAACTCTACAAGGATGAGGTGCGACGCGTCGGGGACCTACTGGGTCTGCCCAAAGAAATCGTCTGGCGCCATCCGTTTCCTGGGCCGGGTCTTTCAATCAACGTCCTCTGTTCCCGTGAAGATACAATCCTGCAACCCGAACACAAGAAAACACTGGACACACTGCACCAGTATCTACCACCCACTCAGGCTTCTCTACTTCCAGTACGCAGCGTAGGTGTACAGGGAGATCAACGAACCTACACAGAGCCGGCTGTGCTGCTCGGCCCAACAGACTGGGAATGGCTTGAGAACAATTCGATTCGACTGACCAATCAAGTACGTGCGATCAATCGGGTCGTGGCCTATCTTCCTCTTCAACCAACAGAGCAGCTACCCAACTGGCGTGCCCGCCGTGCTTTCTGCGACAAGCCTCGTCTGGACTTGCTACGTGCTGCTGAGGCTCACGTCAGTGAAACCTTCGCCAATCATGGCTGGCTGGGGCGTATCTTTCAATTGCTGGTGATCCTGTTGCCGATTTCTCAGGATGGTCACCAAGATAGCATCGTACTACGTCCGGTCATCTCTGAAGATGTAATGACTGCGCGCTTTGCCCCTGTGGACTGGCAGGTTCTCCATGAACTGTTGCCACAACTCTACGCTCTGGATGGAATTGACTCTGTCTTCTTCGATATCACTCACAAGCCTCCTGCTACGTTTGGGTGGGAGTAGTAAACCAACGCTAAACTACTTATTTAATTAGGTTTTATAACTTTTCTAACTGTTCCACACCCAAGATCCCACCACTGATATCATTGGCTTTTTTCCTCACCAGTTGCACAGAAGCTTACACATTCCTGTGACTACTGGATCGAACGATTACCCAAAGAGGAAAATGCCACTCAAACGACAGCTCAGAGCATCAGAAATTCCCATCTTTGACAACGCCTATATCCATCAGCGTGGAGACTATTGGCAATTTCGTATGTGGTTGGAGCGAGAAGGCAAGTATGCACGTAAGAGTTTACGCACACGCAGTGAGGCAACTGCTGTAGAAAGAGCGCGGCAGATGTACTTGGAAATCTTTTCTAACCAACAACAAGGTAAAACCTATTTCAGTCTTACTGTCAAAGAAGGGGTTCAGAAGTACTTGGAAGCCAGGAACGTTGATGTAGAACTAGGACTAATAGTACGTGATAGGTACGTCACCATACGCAGTCAGCTGAAGCATTGGTTAGATTTTATTGGGAAAGACAGCAAACTGAACGAGTTGGAAAGGACAGACTGTGAAGACTATTTCCAGTATCGCAACAAAAAACTAGAGGTACTGTCAAAAATTTAACTGTGCAGCATGAGCAGAGTACTATCAATGCGTGTGTAAGGTGGCTGAATAAAAAGGGAGAGACTCATATTGAAAGTTTTGACTTTAAAAAATTACCACGCATTGACAGAGGCAACGAAGCAATACGCAGAGCAACACTAACAAATGAAGGATATGAAAGGCTGACTCGTGCGATGCGTTCATATTGTGCAAAAAAAAACAATAAGAACGATGAATCAGAGATACTTCTGAGAAAACTAGTCCAACACTATGTATTGATTGCTTCAAATAGTGGATTGAGAGTTGGTGAGCAAATGCAACTGAAATGGAGTGATGTAAAGGTTGAAGCACACAAAGACAAAACAGGCTAGCCTGTCAGGCTAGCCCACATTCATGTTCGTGCTGAAACTAGTAAGGTAAGGACAAGCAGAATTTTCTTGTGTCGCAATGGGCATTATTTCGAAAGATGGAAGGAGATTGCTGGACACGCAAATAAAAACGGTCTCATCTGTAGCGTGGATGGTGAGAAGCCAATTACTAAACACCAGCTACTCTACCATTTCAAAAAAATGGTTGAACTAGCAGGAATACCAGATTTAAATGAGCGTGATATTGTCCCATATAGTTTACGGCACTTTATGATAACACAGAGGATTATGAGTGGCCTGAGCTACAGACAAGTTGCTGATATGTACGGGACAAGCGTGGCACAGATAGAAAGGACCTATTACCATCTCAACGATGAAATCCGCCTTACCAATGCTGTCGCTGACTTCAGGCGACGTGAGGATGGGACGATTGAAGCCATCTAGCGTCTATAAATCGTGTTAACACGATTCACTCCATCTCAACCCACCACTGCCCCAGATTCTGGCAATCCCATCAAATCAACAGAAGCTGTCCTGTAGTCTGCTGGATCAGACTCGCTGTCTCTGCTTGCACTCGCTTCCCCTTACTTCTAATTCTGCGATTCATCCAAACACCAGAAACCTGAAATAAGTGATATTTTGGAGGATTACCCATATGTGTGGTACCAGCATCACCCAAATTGAGTGGATGTGGCAAAGCAAGCAGCTTCAGGTAAGCAGAAGCGAGCTGATGTGGATGATGCTGCTAGATTACGGCAGCAGCGACAGCAGTTGGCGGCAGTTCAACCCAGTAAGCCGTTACCTGCACAACAATGATTTCAGAATGCTGTTCTGATTTGACTACAAATTGAACGATTTGAGTGGGGAACTTACCCAGCACATCTTTTCATCCGTCCAGCACAGCAGGCTATGCTGGAATCTCTTCAACTATTGTAGGAGCACTACTAGTACAGTTTTTTTGCTGAGAATCTATAGCTTATTTAAGTATCTGTTCAAGATGGATGTTCAGCACGTCTTCCTCCTCATTCATCGAAGTTATACTGTAATTGTTCAGACAGCACAGAAACAATATTGCCCTGATTGATTATCAGACTAGCGCACGTTGCCAAAATTCATTAGCGGCAGGGGGGATGGACTGTCACCGTCCATAAAATATATTTTGGATGCTGGATCTTTGGAAATAGCCTTCAATGCTTCCAATGCTTGGAGCTTTACATAATTGGGATTACTACCAATAGCACTATTGATCTTTTCAATTTCATAAGCCTGAGCGTCTGCAAGTACCCTCTTTTTCAGAGCTTGCTCTTCTGCAGCTTCACTTTCTGCTTTTGCTAGTGCGACTTTTTGCTGTTGCTCAGTTTTAAATCGCTCTAATTCTGCTTTTTGCTTCTCAACTTCTTGTTCCCTTTCTTTCTTAGATTCAATTGCTTTTATGATAAAAGGCGGGAGTGAAATATCACGAATCAAGACTGCTCCTACATTCACTCCTTTTGGAATTAAGTAATCTTTGAGGCCTTCCAACAATGACGTTTGCATGTTCTGCTGAGTTTCTTCTAGAAAAAAGTCTTCAGCTCTTTTGATTGTTTTTCCTTGCTCTCGCAAAAGTGATCTCAATTTTGGAACAATATGAACACGAAGAACATCAGCAGCCTGCCCAGTTTCTTGTAAGATTTTAGGTGCATTTTGACTGCTCAATTGAAATTGAACACTCACTTGAATCTTTGTTTGGAGTTGATCCTGACTTGGCACATTAGCTTCTTCTAAGTGGGATTTCTGCCTGACGTCATAAAAATACCACTCATAGAATGGATTTACAGGAATATGTAGTCCTTCCTCATACGGATCTTCCTGTACCTCTCCAAAAAGAGTAGCCACTCCAACATATCCAGCTGGCACCTTTTGATACAGAGATGATGCAAACCAAACTAAAACAAGGCCAAAAAGACCTAATACTCCAAGTGAAGTTTTTAATTTATTCATAAAGCCTTAATATAAAATGATTTAAAATAATCAGCACAACAAAATTATTTTTATATTTTTTAGTCTAATTGGATAAATCAATTAAAATATAGCTAAAATTTTACTGCTTAATTATGGTATATCAAATTATATCAATTCACAACTTAAATATATTTTTTTGTATTATAAGCATTTTAATTTTTAAAAAAATCTAGGGAAATATTTTTCCAAAATATAGCAGGTGAGATTCAGGCATTTTTCTGAAATATGGCATGCTTGTGCCATTATCTCTATTTGCATTGTAACTTTATAAATCGTGTTAACACGATTCAGTCGTTAATTGACGACTCCATCTTCTCAAAACACCTGTTCAACAAATCTTTTTCTTAATCCTCAATCTCTCAACTTACCGGTTGTCCATCTCCACCTATGACAGCAAGCTTGACTGTGAACACTTGCTAATAAGGAGGCAACCATGCAACTGTTGAAATCACTCAAGCTCGTCCACTACGAGCACTCAACCCACCGTAATCCACGTCTACATCGCCGTCACAAGCTGCTAACCAAGTTGGATGAACAGCTCCAGCTTGCCAGAAACATCTCCTATCAACCCACCAAAACCCAGTTCGTCGCTGATGCTGAAGGTAATATGCAACAGGTGCAACGTGCTAAACGCATCCGTCGTTGGTGGGCTACCAAAGCTGATGGCACCGTACAACTCACCATCCGTTATGGCAGTAAGCCACTGGAACTGGCGAAGGGTAAGAATGCCGTTGAAATAGCCAGTGAGGCAGAACTGAACTGGTTGGAACACTGGAGCAGATACGTGCGCTATGGAGCAGGGTGAACTGGATGAGCTGATTGAAGCTCAGACAGCTTGGCGAAATCGTGTTAACACGATTAAGGCTGAGAAGCCTAAAATAGAGTTTGCCGATTGACTTGGAAAAAAGTCCTATCTTGCTTATTACACAGCGTGTAACTTATCTAAGCTAAACTATTGATTTAATTTTATATTATTTTATGAATATTACTGAAACTCTCACCCAATTTCTTTACAAAAGTTACACGCTTTAATTTTTTCTAATCTAGATAGTTGATTTTAAACTATAATTAATATTTGTTACTACTGGGTGGGAGTAACATTTGACTTCCAAAATCTAGAGTCCCCAGAATGCTTAATTTGGAAAATAATCATCCTAGCCGAGCCTCTATTTCATCACACACTCTCACTTCAAAGTTTCTGCATTGGAGTTTCACTCTCCTGTATGCCTATGGAATTTTGAAGCAAGTCAATGACATTTCCCAACTGGAAGACACTACTCTGCTAGAATTTGAGGTAGTTTTCGCTATCGTCTTTCTGGCAATCGTGATTGTCCGCTACTTCTACATGAGAAGGTTTCCCACTTTGATCGGAGCTCCAGAGAATATTTCAAAAGCACATCTCTGGTTTGCGCGTTTCATTCATGTGGGCATGTACTTCAGTTTGGTGATGCTCCCAGTCTCAGGCCTGATGATCGCTTTTCTATTCTCCCTCGGTTTCAAGGATGGACTCCTGCAAGCCGCAGCAATGGGATTACATGATTTTTCTGCATCACTGAGTTACTGGCTCATTGGGATTCATATTCTGGCCGCAATTTATTCACGTTTGAAAGGAGAAAAGATTTGGCATGCAATGGTTCCATTTTGGATGGAAGACAGGACAATCAAGGTACCTGACAGCTTTGTAAAAATAGAATCATTCCTATTTCGTGCTTTAGAAAAAATTCTGAATTTAAATGGGAAAAAAGATGCGAAGGCATGATAGCTATCCAACACAATTCAGGATTTCACCTTTTCCTGGCTAGATCTCAGAAATCATTTTTGTTGAAGAAAACTACAGAGGGTATATTTAGTGGATTATCCGATTCTGAGTGTCTGAACTACGACGGATAAATTCTGTCTTTAGAGGTTTATGTTCTTTGCTGTATTTACCCAAAAGCAACCCGATATCCCATTGCGCGTCTACGAAACCTTTGACGCGTTCTGTTCTCACCAAACTGAAAAACGCTGGCAAGAGCGCGTGGGTTACTGAATTAGACCTGCATCTCCTGAGTCACTATACCAATACAATTTACACGGAACTACGGGAAATCTTCGACTACGCCAGGTTTGAGAAATTCTGACCAAACACACACCACCGATTGAACTCTATTCTTGGTCCAACTGAACGCTCGTCTGAATCGCTATAACACGATTCGAATTCAGTAAGCGCGGCCGTTCGTCGCATCTGGTTATCGCTCATGTCGATATAGTGCTGGCTTGTCTCAACACGAATACGCACTACCACCTACCACCTCAACTAGTCATCACGCCGAGGTCTCCCTCATCTTAGTTTGGCTGACTACCTTCATCTTTCGCTTTAACTGTCTACTCTGGCTAGGCAACCTCGACACAATCATTGATTCTTGGTCTCCTGCTCCAAAAGCTTCTGCTTGCGTTCGATACCCCACTTGTACCCTGCCAGATCACCAGATCCACGAATTACTCGGTGACACGGGACCAGGATTGCCAAACGATTAGAAGCGCAAGCGCTGGCCACAGCACGGGCGGCCTTGGGTTGCCCGAGGGACTGGGCGAGTTGGGTGTAGCTTACCGTTTCTCCAGATGGAATCTCGGTCAAGGCCCGCCACACCTTTTCCTGAAAGACCGTGCCTCGAATATCCAAGGGAAGCTTTGTATCGCTTGACTGTCTTCGATGGGGATCATCAATCTGGGCCACCACCTCAGATATCCATTCTTGCCAATCTTCCTCTGCTTCTTGCAACTCTGCAGAGGGAAAGTTTGCCTCCAGTATGCCCAAGACTTCTTCTTTCTCTGCAAACTCGACCAAACAGATTCCACGATCGGTTGTGGCAATCAGAATACTTCCAAGGCTTGTTTCGCGGTGTGCATAATGAATTGTTTCTCCCTGAGCCCCTTTCTTGTGTTTGCTTGGCATCAGTCCTGGTGTGGTGTTGTCAGCATAAGCTCGTGATGGGCTATCGTAACCAGCTTCATAAATTGTTTGGGTAACATTCTTTGAAGATTTCAATTCATTGCGGAAGCGCTGTTTCCGTAACGCCATCGCATACTGTTTTGGAGACAAGCCAACCTGTGCCTTGAATACACGCTGGAAATGACCCGGGCTGAGACCTGCTGATGCTGCCAATCTGGCTAGATCAAGCTTTGCTTCTGCCAACTCGATTGATTGGCAAGCCTGAGCGATGGCTTTGCTATGCGATGACGATTCTACTTGATCGGGTTTGCAGCGTTTACAAGCTCTATAGCCCGCAGCCTGTGCCTGGGTTGGTGTGTCGTGAAACGAAACATTTTCCCGATTGGCTCTTCGGGAAGTGCAGCTAGGATGACAGTACACACCTGTCGTACGCACTGCGAAAACGAAGATGCCATCCCATGCTTGGTCCCGACTACAAACGGCTTGCCAGCGTTGCTCATCGATCTCTTTGAAATCGTTCCTCTCTCTTTCTTCATTTTGCTGCATATCACGACTCTCGTATAGCCCAAAGCACCTTTAATTGCTTCCAGGGACGACCATCAACCGCTGCCATACCTGCACCGATCAAAGACATTCCCACTAAATGTTTCGGCATTAGACTCTCATCTAGAAAAGCAATTCCCAGCAGAATGGCGCTGATTGGTATCAGGAAGGTAACCAACAACAAGTTTGTGGCTCCAGCTGTGGCCAAGATTCGGAAATAGAGAATGTATGCTAAGGCTGTCGACAAAATAGCAATCCCTACAAGAGAGGCAATGGCAGCTACGCTTGGCATTGGCAAAGTCCATGGTTGCTCAACCAAGATCACCATCGGTACAAGAAACAAACTAGAGGCGGTTACCTGCCCTGTTGCTGTGACTATCGGCGACACACCCATCGCTTTGAATCTACGCCCAAAGATGCCAGCGAAAGCATAAGAGAGTGCTGCACAAAGAATTGCTACATGTGCCAATAGATTTGCACTTATCCCTGCAAGCACATCAATGCCTATCATAGTGAAGACTCCCAGAAAACCAATAACAACCCCTAAAAAACGACTACCATTCAATTTTTCATCCGAGGTCATAAAATGCGCAACTACTACTGTGAATAGAGGTGTCATCGCATTGAGAATTGAGGCAACACCAGAGGCAACTTGTGTCTGTCCCCAAACAATCAAACTGAATGGCACGACGTTGTTCAACATTCCCATCCCACCGAACGCGATCCAAATTCTTGGATTCCTAGGGAACTGTTGACCTGTGACTCTCATCACCAGTAAGAGTGCTATAGATGCTAAGGCGACCCGACCAACCACAATGGTGAAAGTTGGCAGTTCCCTGACTGCTACACCGTTGAAAAAGAATGAGCCACCCCAAAGAATGGAAAGAGCTAACAGCAACCCCCATTCATGAAAATTCATAGCAGTATTGATGGTTGGCTTTGCAGACATGAGTTCACCTACTGATAAAGCATATTGGTTAGGTGAAGTATTCCCTTGGCTATCAAGAAAAACATCCCGTTTCTTGCGATTCAATTCGAAAAGTTAGCTTGGAGGTTGAAGTAGTCAGAGTTTGAAAAAGTCTTGGTACAATAGTGCCTTTGAATTGACCACAATGCCTTTGAATTACTCACGACCTCGAACGAATTTCTTATATTCTTATTTTTTAATTTAAAAATATCAGTTATTTGAATGATGGCATACTGAGTGCTGCTTAATGCTTCGGTTTAAAGGGGAGATGACAGTGGAATTACGCTTTTTTGAAATTTATCGCAGTCCTGAATATCTGCTGCTGTTGGCAGAAGGGATTCTGACTAGCGCTGTACTCACAATCTCAGCTGGTATGATAGGCTTTGTCTTGGCGACCCTGCTGGCCAGTGCCCGTCATCACAGCTGGCCAGTCCTAGGGCAACTATCAGCGGCCTTCATAGAATTTATTCGCAACACACCGCTTATCGTCCAGCTCTTCTTTGTTGCTTTTGGACTACCCTTGCTTCTTGGCTACCAGTGGGCATTTTGGGCCCACGCACTTTTGGCGCTGATCATCAACTTCTCGGCCTACTTTGCAGAAATACTGCGCTCCGGCTTCCTCAGCGTTCCCATTGGACAGCTTGAAGCAGCAAAGACTCTGGGGGTTCCAAGTTTCATAGCATTTTGGAAAATTCTCCTACCTCAGGCGATCGCCACAATGTATCCCTCCCTGAGCAGTCAATTTATTTTTCTCTTTCTAACGACGGGAGTGATTGCCGAAATCGGGGTGCGTGATCTGACGTTTGCAGGCTTATTCATAGACAGTCGAAGTTTCCGATCTTTCGAGGTCTTTTTCACTCTCACAATCCTCTACATTGTGATGGCTCTCTCATTCAAAGGGATTCTTCGGTTGGTATTCATCAAAAAATTTTCATGGTGGTCAGCACCATGAAAGAAATCTTTGTATCCGTCTTTGGCAAGCCCTTTGGGATCGTACTTTTCCAATTACTAGAAGCGACCCAATTTACTATTTACCTCTCGCTGTTTGCCTTCTTCGGAGGTGGGGCAATTGGGATAGTCATTGCCCTGCTTCGCATCTACCCATCACAAAAATCAAGGGCTGGAGCGGTAGCCTACATTTGGCTCTTCCAATCAGTGCCTCTGCTAATGCTCTTGTTTCTTTTTGGCCTCGGAATACCACGACTGTTCGGCCAAAATGTAGATCCCTGGATTGCAGCAATTGGAGCTTTGACTCTCTACACATCTGCCTACCTCGCTGATGTCTGGCGAGGCTCGGTAGAGGCCGTACCAAAAGGTCAATGGGAAGGAGCACGAGCGCTGGGATTGGGATTCTTCAAGACTCTGCAACTAGTGATCGCTCCGCAGGCAATCCGCAACACCCTCTCCCCAACAGTTGGCTTCATGGTGCAAATCATTAAAGGCACCTCCCTAGCCTTTATCATCGGTTTTCATGATCTGATGAGTGTTGGGAAACGCTGGGCCAATGCCCCAGTTAATGGTACCGAACCCTTCGTTATTTTTCCCCTAATGGCATTGATCTACTTTTGCCTTTGTTTTCCGCTCTCAGCATTTTCGAAGCAGCTGGAGCGCAAATTCGGAAGTGTTTCCAAGCAAGACCTTCCGACTGCCGTGTGACTCCTAGGGAGTGCACTTATTTTCTTAACATCATCCGGAGAACATGATGCTCAAGCAAATCTTTAAAAAGTGGTCGCTCAGCCTGTCAATGATACTTGTATTGTTGATGACAATGGCTGCAACACCAGCGGTGGCAGAACTGCCAGACATTCTGAAATCAGGAAAAATCCGCATCGCAGTCCCTGAAAACTTTCCGCCTTTCGGATCATTAGGTGAGGAAGGAGAGTATGTGGGCTATGACGTAGAGATTGCACAAATGATCGCTGACGATTTAGGAGTTGAACTGGAACTAGTTCCAGTGACATCAAAACAAAGGATCCCCTTCTTGGAGACCGATCGAGTTGATCTGGTGGTTTCGGTTATGGGGGCCAATCCTGAGAGAGCCAAGTCGATCTGGTTTTCTAGTGCCTACGCTCCATTTTATTCCGGAGCTTTTGCCAAGCCAGACGTCGAATTGGATTCTGTGAAAGGATTCTCAGGGAAAAAGGTGGGAGTGACCGGTGGAACACTGGAAGACTTGGCGATCAGCGCAAATGCTCCTGCAGACGCTGAGATCATCCGTTTCGGCGACAACGCAGCTACCATTTCCGCTTATGTATCAGGTCAGACTGACGTGATTGTCACAGGGAATATGGCTGCACTAGAGATCTCCAAAAACAATCCTGATTTTAATCTGGAAACCAAATTTATCATTGCCAACTCCCCTTGCTATATTGGGGTGAAGAGCGGAAATCTGGATCTACTGCAGTGGGTCAATGTCTTCATCTTGCACAAAAAGCTGAACGGGAAACTGAATGAACTCTCTTTGAAATGGCTGGAGCAACCTCTTCCCGAACTTCCTACCCTCTGACACACTCCTAACGAAGCCTCGATTCATCAGGAGTCGTGGCTTCAAAGTTTCTTGAAAGCACGGTCTGAAATTACATCGGGACAATTCACTCCTACACCAGCTTCACTTTCCATCACATCCGGGCACTGCCCATGTTAGTGTTGCGCTAGGCTAACCGAATACAGTGCATCCTGCTCCTACCAGCAGTAACAACCGACACAACGCCTTTGCACTAGTTCCGTTAATCCAGTCCACAACCAAAGAATAAGCATCTTGCCTGCTCTTCATGGGGCAGATAAATTTTAGTAAAAGTATTTCAGTCATTCTTACCCTTCGACTCTACCAACATGTACCTCCCTCCCCATTTTGAAGAAACTGATCCTAGCCAGGTTTATGAGCTGATTGATAAGTTTCCTCTGGCAATTTTGGTAGCGCAAACTGAACAAGGCCTAGTAGCCAATCACATCCCACTGATGCTTCAAGAGAAGCAGGAGTTGCTTGGTCACCTTGCAAAGAACAACGACCTCCATCAACTTCTTCCGTCTGGTAAGGAAATTCTTGCTATCTTTCGGGGAGAGGATGCCTACATTTCACCAAACTGGTATCCCACAAAGCCTATTCATCACAGGCACGTACCGACCTGGAACTATCAGGTAGTGCACGTTTATGGCACGATCCACTACCAAGATGATGACAAATTCAAGCTGGCCGTTGTTGGTAAGCTGACAAAGAAGATGGAAGAGCGAACCCATGTTGAGAATGCCTGGCGGATGGCCGATGCGCCCAAAGACTACCTGAATACCATGTTGGCAAATATCATTACATTCCGGATCGAAATTACGAGGATTCTGGGAAAATCAAAAATGAGCCAAAACCGAGAAACTGTTGATTTTGAAAATGTAGCAAAAGTACTTGCAGAAAGAGGCTCTGCCCACATGGCTGCTCGGATGAATCAGATCAGCGAAACCCGAGAAAAGGAATGAGCGTTCAGTGAGCCCAACCACAAAGGTAGTAGTGTGAACAAGGACAGGATTGTCATCAGGCAAATTCAATGCAGTGAAGCTGACCATCTATTAGATGCTTCAACACGCTACATGGAAAACCTCTACCCTGCAGAGAGTAATCACCTTTTGGAGGTAGAAGAATTGCTGCAACCAGGGAATCATTTCTTGGGAGCTTTTATTCAGGAAAGTACGGTCGGTTGTGTGGCGCTCATCACCAAATCAAGTTATGCTGAGATCAAGCGACTCTTCGTAATGGAAAGCTACCGGAGAGCAAAGATCGGGTTGCAGTTAATGCAGGAAATCGAATCACTCGCCTCACAGAATCATATTCGATTGCTACGCCTGGAAACCGGAGTTTCTCAACCAGCTTCTACCTCACTCTATGAATCTTTGGGCTATCAGCACATCGGACCTTTTGGTGAGTATAAAGCAGATCCGCTGAGTATCTTCATGGAAAAGTCTTTGTCCCCTGCTTAAGATAATGATGTTTCCACCGCACCGTTTGGACCTCCTTGAGCAACCATGAATCCGATGGACCCTCTCGCTGAGTTGCGAGACATTGTTATTCCACCTCCACCTTCTGCGTGGCCTTGGGCTCCGGGTTGGTGGATTCTGCTCATTCTGGGACTCTTATTGCTCGGCACAAGCATCTGGTGGTTTTGGCGATGGCGACAGCGTAGTCGCCCACGACGCTTGGCTCTGAAGCAACTGGCTCAACTACAACAGCAAGAGGCTGACCCGCAGACCCTACGGCAACTCTCTCAGTTGTTGCGCGAGGTTGCCCTGCAAGCACATCCCTGGGAACAGGTCGCTTGTCTGAATGGTAAACGCTGGCTAGAATTTCTAGACAAGACTGGAGATACAACCCAGTTTACCAAGGGTCCTGGTAAAATTTTGGGAGATGGTCCCTACCGTCCACCAAGCGAACCATTGAACTCACACTTGTTTGCACTGTGCCAAGAGTGGATTCAACTTCAGAACACTGCATCCCAGTTCCACAAAACCAAGAAACTTGCTCTTCCCAATTGAATCATGCTCGAGTTTCTCTGGCCTTGGGTCGCACTTGCTTGGCCCCTTCCCCTGTTGATCCGTTGGCTATGGCCAGCCACCCCAGTTCCTCCGCAGGCCCTTCAGGTGCCCTTCCTCGAACGCTTGCAGCAACTTTCTGGTAGTTCACAAACTCCCCGCTTTCAAACACAACAGTTGGCCTTTCTATTAGCACTGGTGTGCTGGACACTGCTGGTGGGAGCAGCGACTCGCCCACAGTGGGTGGGAGAGCCCATTTCTCTACCTGTGTCTGGTCGTAGCTTGATGCTTGCTGTTGACCTATCGGGGAGTATGAAGGAGGAAGATCTTCAACTATCCGGCAACCCTACAAACCGGCTGAATGTCGTCAAGAACGTCCTTCAGGAATTTATTACACGTAGGAATGGTGATCGCTTGGGACTGATTCTTTTTGGAGAACAAGCTTACCTGCAAACACCGTTGACCTTCGACCGGAAGACCGTACAGCAGATGCTGTTGGAATCAGAAATTGGACTGGCTGGAGAACGCACTGCCATCGGCAATGCCATTGGCCTTGGTGTGAAACGTCTACAAGGGCTGGAAGAATCAGAACGCGTACTGATCCTGTTGACAGATGGCGCCAACACAGCAGGAGATATTTCTCCGGAGCAGGCAGCACGTTTGGCAGAGCAGGCTGGGGTTAGAATTTACACGATTGGAGTGGGTGCGGATGAAATGCTAGTGCAAACTTTTTTTGGTACGAGACGGGTTAATCCATCACGCGATCTGGATGAGAAACTGCTGCAGACGATTGCTTCCCTCACTGGTGGGCAGTATTTCCGAGCCCGCAGTACTGAAGAATTGGCTAAGATTTACCAACTTTTGGATGAACTGGAGCCTGTGGAGCGAGACGCAGATGTCTTTCGGCCACTGAAACCGCTTTATCCATGGCTACTGGCAGTAGCGCTACTGCTCAGTGCCAGTTGGATTCCAGTGCAGTGGTGGCGTCAGCACAGTCCACAGAAGCTTCCGCCCTGACCCTGTGACTCCGCCTGAACAATTGGCAACAGGGTTTTTAAAACGTTCCGAGCGATGACTTGATGACCTTCTGGGTTTGGGTGAATACCGTCCCGCAGGTTCATCTCAGGAATTCCTCCAACGCCTTCCAACAGAAAATTAACCATTGGCAATTCATATTCACGGGCTAATTCAAAAAAAGCTTCTTGGTATGCTTTGATATAGGTTTCTCCGTAGTTGATCGGCATCTGCATACCGGTCATCACCACCTTGATCTGGCGTTCTTGGGCCATTTGGATTGCTTTCGCCAGATTTTGCTTCATGTTCTCAATGTCCAAGCCACGCAGGCCATCATTAGCCCCCAGGGCAAGCAACATGACCTGGGGTCGCATCTTGAAATACCACTTGAGACGTGTGCCTGCACTGGCACTGGTTGCACCGCTGAATCCCCCATTGATCACTCGCACTTCAAGGCCTTCCTCCTTCAGCAATTGCTCTAACAGATAGGGATAGGCTTCTTCCTGCTCAACCCCATATCCTTCCGTTAGTGAGTCTCCTAAAGCAAGAATTCGAATTTCTGCCATTGCTCCAAACGGCAAAAAAAAGCACAATGTGAACAATAAAAAACATAACACTCCGATGACTTTTTTCATTTTAACTCTTTTGTGAAGATAACGGGTTTTTCCGTTCCTATTTGAACTCTGGGGAAAAGACTGCGATGACTGCTTACATCCTGCGCCGACTGCTCCTGATCATTCCGACACTGATTGGCATCATGACGATCAACTTCGTGATTGTCCAGGTGGCCCCCGGAGGACCTGTGGATCAGTTTATTGCCCGGATGCAGGGACACGGTGGCATGGACGTGACGAGCCGAATTACTAACACCAGTTCAGAGATGCAGGACAGTACCAGCACTTCTGATCAAGCAGGACGTACCCGAGGTGCCCAAGGCATTGACCCCGAACTTTTGCGTGAGATCGAGCGTCTTTATGGTTTCGACAAGCCAGCCCACGAACGCTACTTGCAAATGCTCGTTAATTACGCCGTTTTTGATTTTGGTGAGAGCTTCTACCGAGATCGTACAGTGCTTGAACTAATCTGGGAGAAACTACCTGTTTCTGCATCACTTGGAATCTGGAGCACACTCCTGGTCTACCTCGTCTGCATTCCACTGGGCATTAGCAAGGCAGTGCGCCATGGCTCTCGCTTCGATATCTGGACCTCCACGGTGATCATCATCGGCAACGCTATTCCTGTCTTTCTCTTCGCCATCATTTTGATCATCTTCTTCGCTGGTGGCAACTATCTGAATTGGTTCCCCTTACGTGGGCTGACCTCTGATGGATTTGCCGATATGAGTCTGTTCGGACAAATCCTCGACTACTTCTGGCACCTGGCTCTACCCCTAATTGCCATCCTGATTGGTAGTTTCGCCACGCTAACAATGCTGACCAAAAACTCCTTTCTGGATGAAATTGGCAAACAGTACGTGGTGACGGCCCGAGCTAAAGGACTACCAGAGCGACGAGTACTCTATGGTCATGTCTTCCGGAATGCGATGCTGATCATCATCTCTGGCTTCCCAGCCGCCTTCATAAGCATGTTCTTCACAGGATCCCTGTTGATCGAGGTCATCTTCTCACTGGATGGGTTGGGTCTACTGGGCTTTGAAGCCACCCTACAGCGTGACTATCCAGTGATGTTTGGCACTCTTTATATTTTCACTCTGCTCGGCTTGGTCGTCAACCTGATCAGCGATGTACTCTACACAGTAATCGATCCAAGAATCGATTTTGAATCGCGAAATTGAGTTCCAGAAAAGTTGATCTCAGTTTGACAAACTAAGCACGTTTCGCTTGGTAGCGATTGGAGAAGGAGGACTCTGCCTGATGACGATCCACACGTCCATTCGCTGCCAAGTGTTCCAGTACCTTGAAGATTGTTACCTGCTGTTCTCCCACTTGAAGATGCTGAGAGAGTTCATCTACCGTCCAGGAACAACTTGGCTGATCGTTCAGCACACCGATCAGACGACTTTGCAACTGTAGCACAGTTCCAGCAGCTTTTTTCCCAGCTTCAACTCCGGGTTGATGATAGGCGTTAATGCCCACCAGATGCGCATAAATCCCCACTGCTCGTTCAAAAAGAGCTATCATAGCCCCAATGCTACGTGGTGTTATCGAATCCAGGGTCAATGTCATTGATTGACGCTGTTTCTCTCGTAAAGCCTGCCGCGTTCCTAACAGGAAACCCAATAGATAGTCTCCTGATGTGGCACCCGGATCAACCTCTACAGCAGGTCCTTCTTGATCTTTCAGTACTTCCAGAAATTGAGCAAAGAAATCATTTCGCCCTTCCCGAAGTTGCTGGACATAAGCGTGCTGATCCGTAGAACCCTTGTTGCCGTAAACAGTCAAACCTTGACGAACAATGCGCCCTTCCAGATCACGCTCTTTTCCTAGAGATTCCATCACTAATTGCTGTAGGTAATTGCTGAACAAGGACAGCCGATCCTTATAGGGCAGCACTACCATCGCTTTTTCACCACGGCCATTACCTGCGTACCACCAGTTCAAGGCTAACTGGGCTGCAGGGTTGCGGGAGGTTTCTTTTTCCCGTCCGTGCTGGTCCATCAGCCGGGCTCCCATCAGCAACTCTTGCAGATCAATGCCCTGCAAAGCTGCGGGCAGGAGTCCCACTGCTGAAAAGACTGAAGTCCGACCACCCACCCAATCCCACATTGGTAGCCGTGCACCCCAGCCTTCTTGTATTGCCAGTTGATCCAGCTTGCTTCCAGTGCTGGTGATGGCCACTGCCTGCTTCCCAAATGACAATCCTGCTTCTCGAAAAACATGTTGAGTGACCAGCATTGCATTACGGGTTTCCTGGGTACCACCAGATTTGGAGATAACCAGGCACAGTGTCTGCGACAACTCCTCTCCCAACCCTGCAAAGACCTGCTCAAAGCCATCTGGGTCTGTGTTATCTAGATAGTGGAGTTTCAAGCCTTGTCCCTGCCGTGCCAATGCACGGTCAATAAATTGAGGTCCCAGTGCCGAACCACCAATCCCAATCACGAGCCCATGTCGAAAGTGCTGACCCTGCTCGTTGGTCCATTTTCCAGACAGTACTTGGTTTGCAATATCCTGAACTTGCTGGAAGGCCTGCTCAATGGCCTGACGCAACTCGGGGGTTGGCGCAAGCTCTGGAGTACGTAACCAGTAATGACCGACCTGTCGCTGCTCATCCGGATTGGCAATAGCCCCAGCTTCCAGTTCGTTCATGTGCTGTAAAGATTGTTGAAGCGGATCGGATTGCTCTTCCCAGAAAGAAGTGGGTACTCCCATTTGAGAAGTGTCTAAGCTCAATCCTGTGCCTGGGATCACAAAGAAATGCTGCTGAAAATGAAGCCAACTCGAAGTATCGATCATGGGAATTTTAGAAACGAAAAGTTACGAATACGAGGAAGTCTGTGCATTTGCGATTGCAAACCCATTTTGATAACTTATCTATTTAACGCAATGATTTTTTCACCCCACTTTGATCCATAGCCGGCATGTCTGATACAGAACTCGAACAGCTGCTCAAACGACAGGAAGAACAAGAAGAGATGTTGAGCGAACTTCAGAGCCGTTCCTTCAAAATAGATAGAACAGACCAAACTGAGTTGAGCGAAAACGCCACCTACGACCTACATCAGCGTGATGATGAATTGTTTCTGAGTCTTGATGTGCCAGGCGTGATGGAGGAATCCCTACATGTCGAATTGAAGGATGCAGAGCTACTGATTCGAGGTGAACACCCCACTTCTGAACCTGAAAATGCGAATTGTCTGCAACAGAATCGCCCTCGTGGCCCTTTTGAGTATCGGTTTTTGCTGCCAGGTACTGCATCCCAAATTGAATCCTATCAGGACCTTGGCGTCTTGTACTTGCGAATACAATTGAAATCGTCGGAATAAAAATGCCCCGGATTCTCCGGAACTACTTGATTAGCTTTTTGATTATCGGCGCTTTACTCGGCGTTATTCATGGACTGGATCTCTACTTCAATCCACGAACCGCTGACCCCCCGATCGCCCAGCCTGAACAAACCACTGAGCCTTCTCTCAAGAGCCCATGAGTGGAGTGCATTGGTCCCTATTGGGACTGCTGATTCTTATCGAAGGACTACTGTTGATCCTGCTGGGGCGCGAGAGTGGACTGCTAGGTACTATTCTTCTCAGCAGTGTCACAGCAGTTGGAGGACTTTGGCTGATGCGAGAGGAGGACTTCTCAATATGGACATTGGTGGAAATAGAATTGCAGCAGCACCGCTTGCCAACGGATGAACTTTGGCAGGCCTTCCTACTTTGGCTGGCTGGTGGTCTGTTGCTGGTTCCTGGAGTACTGACAGACGCCCTGGGCTTGTCACTGACCGTACCGGACATCCGAAGTGCCCTGATTGATCAATTGAATCGCTACTTTCGCCAACGCTGGAATGCCGCTCACGGAAACTAATCACTGGAATCGCATGTACAAGGTCTGGCTACTGGGCTTTCTTCTTTGCTGGCTGGCCCAACCTCTTCAGGCCGCTACTCCTTCAGAAACTGACTCGGAAACTGCTGAAGTTTTGGAACAGTTAGAAACCGAATTTCAGGAGCAACAACTCCGTGAAGCAGAGGAAGCTCTACGCCAAGCCCAAGCCTACGAGCAAGGCAATGGTGTAGAGCAGGACGATGCCGATGCCGTTCGCTTCTACAAGGAAGCTGCAGAGCGAGGAAATTCAGAAGCCCAGTTGCGCTTGGGAATTCTCTATCGACAGCGAAAGGGCGTGCAGGAAGAGTTTCGGAATAAAAGCCGCTTCAGTTTTGGAAAGACAGCCTTTGACTTCCTCTTCTCCAGCAAGATGGACCAAGAAGCATTCCGATGGTTGAATGCTGCTGCAGAGCAGGGTGTTGCGGAAGCCCAATATTATTTGGCGCAGTTTCATGAGCAAGGGATTGGCACCAATAAAAATCAAGATCTGGCCAATTCCTTTTACTCTCAAGCCAAGGACGCTGGCTTTGATTCTACCCAGGCCATTGATTTATTAAGAATTGAATACGATGGCATCCCTCCGGTAGTGCGTGAACCAGAAGTAGAAATTGCAGACTTGGCTCCTGCTGAAGCTGCAGAAATTGAAATTATCAGTACCACACCCGACAAGACAGAAATCGTCAGTGGCAACTTCACCGTCACGATCAGCGCTTTCAGTCCCCTGCGCTCCATTCAGATCAATGGTGTCAACCAAGAGCTAGCAGGTGACAGCTACGATGCGGCCTACTCGCTACCGTATGAATTAGAAATTGGCGAAAATTACTTTGATTTGGATGTTGTAACAGAAGCAACTCAAGCCAGTAAAGAACTCATCATTTTTCGGGAGACGGAAGAAATCAAGAAACCCAAGCCCAAGCCTCCTTTTCAACTGATTACGATCTTGGGCCATACAGAGGACACTAACGCCACTAGTGCACCAGATGGCAAGGAGAAGATCCGAACGCTCAAGAGCAACATCGTCTTGGTGCCGAGCTACACGCACTACATTAACTATCGTAACTCCGTGGCTGCCAAGGGGCTCATCACTACAGATCGTCAATGGATGGAGGATCAGCGCAACAAGGAGATTTTGCTACGCCAGCTCAGCTTTGAGTGGGAACGCAAATATACTTGGCTAGGCGATATCACTACTGGGGTTGGAGCGAACGCACTGGGACTGCGTGATATTCCTGAAAGCTCAGACAGTGACCGAGATAGTTGGAACCCTGATTTCAAGGCAGTCTCTGCAGACTCCTTCCTCTTCGGGCAATTCAAACTGAAAACAGACGACGACATCACTTGGCAAGGCAAGCTAGAACACAAGTGGAAAGATGCAATTGGCTCAACGACTGATGATGGAACCGCTGACAAGTTGGAAGTTAGCAGTAAGTTTAAACTAGCTGATTGGAAATACGGTACCAAGCTCAGCTACACCTTGACGGATCTAAATGATGACACAAAAGACAAAGCTGATCTGAAATTTTCTGCGGATGTTACCATTCCGATCAAACCTGTTAGTTTCAAATTACAGCACGACATATCAGAGAGTGAGAAGAGACTCGCCAACAATGACGATGTGCGTGAAAGAGATCGTAAGAACGTTACAACCGTTGGGTTAACATACCCCTATGCTCCTTGGATGATCATCAATTTCTCGCGCAAACTGGAAACCAAGACATCCAACCTAACTGGTAAGGACTACTGGAAGTACCAAACAGCACTCCAGTTCACCTTCATCTACAAATAAGGCTCCATGTTTGTTTCACTCCAGCCATATAAGGCTATCTGGATTACTGCTATCTTAATGCTGCTGATCGCTTTGGCTTCGCCAGTAGAAGCTCAGCAGCGAGGCCAATTGATCCTGGATCGTGGTTTGGCCAAAGTCAGCAATGACTCCAAGGTTCGCATCTACAATGTACCTGGTACAACCGTTCTACTCAGCGTGGGTGATCAGGTTCATGCTGCTAGAAATTCAGCAGCCCGTGTGATCCTAAGCTCTGGTGATGAAGTAGTTACCGTTAGAGACCAAACAATTTTTAGAATTGAGGAAGCTAATAAAGAAGAAAGCAATACACGATTGCTAATAGGTAACATAGCATTCGATGTTAACCCTAACCGTCCATTGATCAATGGACGCAAGCGTTCTTTCAATATCCGAACAGTTACTGCAGTTCTGGGCATAAGGGGTACGGATGGAGAAGCAATCAAGACAGAAACTGGTGTTCAGTTTGAATTGAATTCAGGAAGCGCAGACATCGAAATTCCTGGATCAGAAATAAAAATTGAAATTGGAGCTGGTGAGAGTGCAGAGGTACAAGATAGTGGCCCCATT
>JACLAD010015658.1_pt1 | contig 128100 bp, 119 predicted proteins | sample 8027901 | NCBI WGS metagenome assembly JACLAD01 (sample SAMN15725071, study PRJNA655200) | protist metagenome | isolation source: fluorescence activated cell sorting (FACS) single amplified genomes of... | place: Spain: Blaines Bay Microbial Observatory, Mediterranean Sea | collected 2016-07-05 | reverse complement strand
TCGTCAAGCGATTCATGTGATGACTGGAACGGTACGTTCAAATTTTTCAGATTTCTCCAATATCAGCTCGATCCGGCTCAAGGGTTTGGCCTTTGATGACGACCAGAAAATTCTGGAAAGCCAAGTAGTATATGCCGGCGTAGTGTTGTCTCATCAGGAACTAAGTGAGTGGAGTGTGAGCCGCATTCGAGAGCAGTACAAGGAACGCTACGGACGCAATGAGATCAACCGTAACCTGCGGGAAGGTGAAGAACTGCCTTTTCAGGTTGTGTTCTTCGAGGCTGGAGAACTGTTCAGCAAGGCTTCCGCCCAGATCATTAGTTACCAGCGGGATGGGCGAGATGTCTTCGTGAGAATCGCAGAAAACTGAGCCTAGAAAAAGCTTGTATTCCAAATAGATTTTTTCTAAATTATAAAGTTTTGAAACTTTCAATCTCCAATTTTTAGGAGTGTCTGATGTACGCAATCATTCAGGCCGGAGGCCGTCAGCATCGTGTCACGCCTGGTGAGGTAGTACGGCTGGACCGCATGCAGAGTGAGCAGGGCGCAACCTTTGAGACAGATCAAGTGTTACTGCTCCAAACAGATGATGGCGAGGTTCGTGTGGGAACGCCTGTGGTTTCTGGTGCCAAGGTGCAGGGCGAGGTGGTTGAGCACATGAAAGATCGCAAGGTCATCGTGTTCAAACGCAAGCGCCGAAAAGGCTATCGTCGCAAGCAGGGCCATCGACAGCAATACACACTGGTGCGCATCTCTGAGATCAGCGCCTGATCTTCATCTCTGAACTTTCCTCTAGGAAGTATCATGGCACACAAAAAGGCTGGCGGCAGTAGCCGCAACGGACGTGATTCAATCGGCAAACGCCGCGGCGTTAAGCGCTTTGGTGGACAGATCGTTAAGGCAGGGAATATCCTAGTACGCCAAGTAGGAACTACCTTCCATGCAGGTCAAAACGTGGGTGTTGGCAAGGACTACACGCTTTTTGCTCTCAGTGATGGTGTGGTCAGCTTCACTCGCAAGCGCAATGATCGTTGTTTCATCAATGTTCTCCCTGCGGTAGCAGAAGCTTCCCTGGCTGCTACGGAAGCATGAGTCGTTTGCGTGCCCTGACAGGCATTAAGCCTTCGGGCACTCCCCATCTGGGCAACTACCTTGGTGCCCTGAGACCCGCACTGCAATTGCAGCAAACGCACGACACCTTCTACTTCATTGCTGACTACCACGCTCTGACCACAGTTCGGGAACCCGCCCAGCTGAAGGGGCATACTTATGACCTGGTGGCGGTGTTCGCTGCCTTGGGTATGGACTTCGACCAGCACACCTTTTTCCGCCAGTCCGACATTCCAGAAGTCACCGAGTTTAGTTGGATCCTCTCCTGTATCACGGCCAAGGGCTTGCTGGAACGAGCACACGCTTTCAAAGACGCGGAGTCTAAGCAGCAGGAAGTCAATCTTGGTCTCTTCTGTTATCCAGTCCTCCAGGCTGCAGACATTCTACTCTACGACTCGAACTTTGTGCCTGTTGGCAAGGACCAGAAACAACATCTGGAAATGACTCGTGATATCGCCCTGCGCTTCAACCATCTCTACGGAGAGGATGTGCTGGTGGTGCCTGAGCCACTGATTGGGGAAGAGGTGGCAACGATTCCAGGACTGGATGGTCAGAAGATGAGCAAGTCCTACAACAATGTGATTCCCTTGTTTGCTCCTGCCAAGCAGGTTCGTAAATCAATCATGCGGATTCAGACCGACTCTCTTGGAGTGGAAGATTCTAAAGATCCTGACCAGTGCAACATCTTCCAACTCTATCGACACTTCGCCACGGTAGAAGAACAAGCCACTTTGGCAGAGCGCTACCGAGCGGGTGGAATGGGCTACGGTGAAGCGAAACAGCAATTGTTTGAGGCAGTAGAGCGAGAATTGGGAGAAGCTCGGGAAGCTTACTTTCAGTTACGCGAGCAGCCTGAGACTCTGGAAGGAATTTTGGAAAAAGGTCGTGATAAAGCTCGACGAGTGGCTTTGGAAGTTCGCAAACGAGTGCGCAATAGCGTTGGTCTCTAAGTAAACCCTCCCTGATGAAACCTCAGATTCCTGACGTTCTGGCTCAGCGTTACGCAAGCACTGCAATGTGTGAACTGTGGTCAGCAACAGGAAAGATTCGTCTGGAACGTGAGTTCTGGATTGCTGTGATGAAAGCACAGCAGGCTGTCGGTGTCGAAATTTCAGACGCTGCGATTGAGGCTTATGAGCAAGTCAAAGATCAGATTGACCTAGAGCGAATCGCAGAACGTGAACGTGTGTTACGGCATGACGTCAAGGCCCGTATCGAAGAATTTTGTGACTTGGCTGGAGAGCAGCAGATTCACAAGGGTCTGACCAGCCGAGATCTGACAGATAACGTTGAGCAGCTACAGATTCTCCGCTCACTAGCCCTCCTTGAAGACAAGTACATCGCAGTCCTCTATCAGTTGGCCCGCTGGGCTGAGCGCACCCGAGATTGGCTGCTGGTGGCCCGTACACACAATGTTCCCGCCCAACCAACTACTCTTGGGAAGCGTCTCGCCATGTTCGGGGAAGAGATGCTACAGGCTCTCCAGCGCTTACAAAGCTTGCGTGCTGGTTATCCTTTGCGTGGTTTGCAAGGTGCAGTCGGAACCCAGCTAGATCAGCATATCCTCTTACAGGATCCAAAAAAGGTTCGTGAACTAGAAGCAGCAGTTTGCCAGCACTTGGACGGACCAGCACAGCTTCAGGCGGTAGGTCAGGTCTATCCGCGCAGTCTCGATACAGAAGTGGTGCATTGTTTGTTCGGGTTGAGTTCTGGCATCAGTAGCTTGGCCAAGACACTCCGACTGATGGCAGGGCAGGGATTGTTCACAGAGGGCTTCCAGTCTGGCCAGGTTGGCTCTTCGGCAATGCCCCACAAGGTCAACGCCCGCAATGCCGAGCGTATTAATGGCTTGCACCAGGTGCTTAATGGGTACGTGAACATGCTGATGGGCCTCAGTGGGGACCAGTGGAATGAGGGCGACGTTGCCTGCTCAGTTGTTCGGCGTGTGGCTCTACCCGGAGCCTTCTGGGCCTTTGATGGTCAGTTGGAGACCATGCTGACCATTTTACAGGAGATGGGATTTTATGAAGATCTGATTCGCCGTGAGGTAGATCAGCAGCTCCCCTTCCTGGCAACCACAACAATTTTGATGGCAGCCGTGCGCAAGGGAGGAGGTCGAGAGCAGTTGCATGACTGCATCAAGCAGCACGCACTACAAGTAGCGGAAGAGCTCCGCAGCGAAATTCGCTCGGAAAACAACCTGCTGCAGCGCTTGGCAGAAGATCCCACACTGCCTTTGGACCTGCCAGAGCTCCAGTTGTTGCTTACAGACTCTGAGCGTTTGGTCGGTTCGGCTCCAGAGCAGGTGAACGCCTTCCTGAAAAGAGTGGCTCGCTTGGTCTTCGAACACCCAAACGCCCAAGCAATCAAGCCTGAACCACTTCTCTAAGGTGGATCGCTTAGACAGGTCCCTCTACCTTGTTGACGATCTGCTCTTCTTCTGACAAATTCCTCTCTTTCTTTGCCGGCACGCGGCAAACGTTGGGGTTCATTCAGGTGGGCACCCCAAATTTCGGCAGAATCCAACGTTGCAATACAACCCAGAAGATGACAAAACCAAGCAACCCAAGAAAGTCCATATTTTCCTCGAAACGAATTTTAATAAAACATTAAAATATACAAATAAGCTTAATCTTGCCAGTCTAAATCCAATCTCATGACTGATCCAACAAAGATTCTGATTCGTATGCCGAACTGGTTGGGCGATCTGATGATGGCGACAGCTTTTTGTCGGGCGGTGTTAGAACGTTTTCCCGAAGCAACGGTGGACCTGATCGTCCGCAAAGGCTTTGAAGGGTTACCGCTGCCTCATCGGGGAACTCTCTTACCTTTTGACCGAGAATTAACCAAGGCAGGAGATTTTGGTGCTGAGCTTGCCAACCGAGGTTACCAACGGATCTATGTGTTACCACCCAGCTTTTCGTCTGCATGGATGGCTTGGCGCAGCGGCATTCCAGAACGGATTGGTTACTCTGGTGATGGCAGGCGCTGGCTTTTGCGTCCGGCCATACGAACTGCTTGGCAACCACGCACGCGGCATCTTGTTGAAGAGTACCTTCATCTTCTCAGTCCACAGGATTCCAAGACACTGTTGGTTTTTCCGCAGCTTGAGTTAAGCGAAGAGTGGGTAAGTGAACAGTTGCGAGGTCTACCAGCCTTGCCCAAACGTTTTATCGCGTTAGCGCCTGGAGCGATCTATGGCCCAGCCAAGCAGTGGCCAGAAGTGTATTACCATGAGGTAGCCGCCCAGCTAGCTCAGAAGTGGAATGAATCCATCCTGATTCTGGGTACTCCAGCGGATCATGCCAGCGGCGAGAAAATCGCCCACGGGCTGTCTGGTGTTGAGAACTGGTGTGGTCGTTCTAACTTACCGCAGCTCGTGGCATTGCTCTCCAGAGCAAAATTATTGCTGAGCAATGATTCTGGTAGCATGCACATCATGGCAGCGTTACAGCGTCCTCAACTAGCGATTTTTGGTTCCACCTCCCCCACCTGGACTCGTCCTCTCAATCCACATGCTCGCTTCCTGTACCGAGCTGAGCCCTGCTCTCCCTGCTTCGACCGAACCTGCCAATTTAGTCACACAAACTGCTTGATCAGCATTCAACCAGCAGATGCACTCCAAGAGTTGGAAAATATGTTGGTGTGATGACGAAAAGATTTAAATCTAGCAATATTGTCAGCGATTCAAATATAATATTTGACACCTGTTGTTAAATTTTTGAAACAAAGTAACAGGGTCAACAGGCAGAGTAGTTGCCGGAAGCAACCCGTCAGCTCCGTCTTTGGTCAGAAGATGCAACGACTCTCAGTGTCTCAGAATCATCTACAACAGAAGCAGAAAGATGATTTTTTTCAAACAAGAAAACAGCAGTGTAGGCTTTTCTATCAGCAGATTCTTATCTTGGAGGAGACACAAATGTACGGTTTAGTGAACAAGGCGGTGGAAAGCTTGGTTTTGAGTGGATTTGGCCAAGACACATGGGACATTATTTGTGAGAAGGCGAATATTAGTGGCCCCATCATTTCAATGAAATTTTACGATGATCAAGTGACTTATGATCTGGTCGGGGCTTGTGTTGAGGTCTTGGAGATGCCGGTTGAAGATGTACTCCACACGTTTGGTGAGTATTGGGTACTAGATGTGGCTGTTGTCAATTATTCGAACCTTATGGATGCCCACGGTATGGGCTTTGTGGAGTTTGTAAAAAATCTGGATCAAATGCATTCCCGAATTCAAATGACTTTCGACACCCTGAATCCACCATCCTTTCAGTGCTAGGAACTCGACGCTGAAACCATCAAGATCTCCTATTTCTCAGAGCGACCAGGCCTCACTCATTTTGTAGTAGGGCTACCTTCGGGACTGGGCAAGCACTTCCAGGAAGACGTCAATATCGAAATCCTTGCTACCAAGGCAGAAGGTGCAGTGAGCGATGACTTCAGAGTAATCCATCGTCCAATTAGCAACTCTTAATGCCTTCCACTTCCAGCGATCGTCGGATCGGCTTTGAGCAATTAGAAATCATCTGTCCATTTCATCTCCTGATTGGAGAAGATTTTCGCCTTGTGCAGTTGTCGCGTCTTCTCAAGCGACTCTGGTCCGAGTTGTCCGAAGATAGCCTGCTTCAGGATGCTGTCATCATTGTCCGACCCTCAGGTGTCCAATCTGTAGAGCAGTTGGTTCAACTGACGGGGATGGTCATTCACCTCAGTGTCCGCTCTCACCCTTCGCTGATCCTCCGCGGTCAAATCGTCCCGCTTGATTCACATTGGCTGTTTGTGGGGACTCCTAAGATTTCTTCTTTGAAAGAGATGACTACTCTGGGGTTGGAACTCAGTGATTTGCCTTTGCACGACAGCGGGGGTGATTTTCTGATGGCGATGGAAACCAGTCAGTCGCTTCTCAAAGAGTCGGTGCAATTCGCAGAAGAACTTCAGGTTGCCCTTGAAAAAGAGAAAGAGACCCAGGTGCAACTGCGCAAAGCCAAGGAAGCTGCTGAAGCCGCAAACGAAGCGAAAAATCAGATCATGGCGAACACTTCCCATGAGTTGCGTACGCCACTGCATGGGATCATTAACCTGGCTGACTTGATTCGGATAGGGGCTTCCGGACCGGTATCTCCCCAGGCGGTTCAAGATTTGGAAATGATCATCAACAGCGCTAGCCGGCTGAACTCACTGGTCAATGACATCCTGGACTTCTCGAAGTTGCAGAAGCAACAACTCGAGATTCAGCACAAACCTGTGGATTTATTCCAGGTTGCCGAGAATAGCTTGGCCCTGCTGAAACCGCTCCACCGCGAAAAGCCCATTGATCTGCAAAACGAGTTGACCAAGGATTTGCCCTTGGTGGATGGAGACGAAGACCGTATTCAGCAGATTTTGCTCAACCTATTGGGCAATGCGCTCAAGTTCACGGAAAGCGGAGAAGTCAGACTGAGCGCCGTGATTCAGGACGGCTGGATTGAATTGGCTGTTGCCGATACAGGGATTGGTATACCCCAAGATAAGCAGGAGAGAATTTTTGATGCTTTTGAGCAAGGAGATGCCTCTACAGAGCGGACCCACGGAGGTACAGGTCTTGGGTTGAGCGTGGCGAAACAACTAGTCGAACTCCATGGTGGGCGCATCTGGCTGGAATCAGTAGTTGGCCAGGGTTCGGTGTTTCGGTTCACCCTGCCATGCTCTTCGGCATCCGAACAGGAGCGTACAGAACCTGTCGTCAGCAAAAAAGTGAACACCACTAAAGCACTACCTGTTGCAGTGGCTACTGTGCCTGTTGTCGAGGAAGAAACCGGATCAGAGCCAAATGTGGATCTCCTCGTCGATGATCCAAGTGAGGTTACAATTTTGGTGGTAGATGATGAGCCGATCAATCGGCAGGTGTTACGAAACCAGCTAGAAATGGTTGGCTACCGGGTCGAGGTGGCAATCGATGGTCTGCAGGGCTTGAAGCTCCTGGAAAAGTTGAACCCACAGGTGATTTTATTGGATGTGATGATGCCACGTATCTCTGGATACCAAACCTGCTATCGGATTCGCCAGAAATACAGCGCCAGTGAACTGCCGATCATCCTGCTGACAGCCAAGGATCAACCAGAAGACACTGTGAGAGGCTTCCAGCATGGTGCCAACGACTATTTGACCAAACCTTTTTCCAGAGAAGAATTGCTCATTCGTGTGCAATTCCACCTGAAGCTGAGCAATGCAACTTCCGAAGTATACCGAATGATGGACGATCTGCGAGGCATGCAGAACCAGCTGATTCAGTCAGCTAAGTTAGCAGCTGTTGGTGAGATGACCTCAGGCATTGCCCATGAGTTGAAGATACCCTTGGCAGGCATCAGCACAATTCTCAGTGGAGTCGAACTAGCGAAGCAGCTTCACCAGGAGATTGATATGGATGCTACCTGTAGCCGAGTCAATCTGCTGGTCCAACGCTGCAGTGCCATCATCGATCACATGCGCAATTACAGCCGACGTACGGAAGAAACACATTCGCAAACCCAGATCATCAATCAGTTACTGAAGAATACCTTGCTGCTGGTAGAGCCACAACTCAAACGGATTGGCGGCAAACTGAAGCTTAATCTTGGACATGATCTTCCCTTCGTGGTGGGCAATGACATCCAGTTGGAGCAGGTCTTCATCAATCTCTGCAATAACGCTTGTGATGCAATGGAGCAGAGTGAGGAGCGGATTCTCACTATCCAGAGTATGGCAGTAGGAGATGAAGTGTTGGTTCGGGTGATTGACACGGGAACTGGAATGCGCCCAGAGGTGCAGGAGCGGATCTTTGAGTCTTTCTTCACCACCAAGTCTTCAGCAAAGGGTACTGGCTTGGGGATGTCGATTAGCCAGAACATCATTGAACAGCACAAAGGACAGATCCGATTCAACAGCGAGCTTGGGAGAGGAACTACCTTCGAGATTTACTTGCCAGTAGCCAGTTGATAAGGATCAATTACAGAGTTTTTGGGCTGATGGTCAGATTTTCTGAATTTTATGTACTCCTCATTTTTTAGACTGGACCACAGTCTGTCGTTGCCCCCCGTAATCCAATCAAATTATTCTCCCCATCTTCCACACGTTGGACAAGCACTCGTTGCTGGTGAATAACTCCAGTGTCCTGCTTGATGATTCGGAATTCTAGCAGGAATTTTTCAGGCCCTTCTGCCTGAAGAATCTCCAGTCGCTTCTGCTCGCAATACGGCTGATCGTCCAGAAATACGTAATTGAACAGAAAGTCCTCGTAGCTTGGCGGTTTCTCTTTGCTGATCCCATAAATCTCATAATTTTTCTCACTCATCTCCGTGAACGTCATGGTCTTCAGGTCAAGATACCAGGTTCCGGTAGCGGTTAGGTCCTCGAGTAAGTCAACGTGATCCGGATTTTTTTTAACGTGATCCATTCTCCAAGCTCAACCGTTTGTTATAAAATTGTGTCAGCGAAAATCGTAGTGTCGATTCTAAAAAAAAAATTTAAATAGCGATTAAGTATTTTTGCTACTTTTTTAGTTTCATAAATGTGACAAAAATTGAGAATATTAAGTTTTAAGAATAAACGGATTTCTCTATATAGCTGAATTTGCTTATCTTATTTTTTTTGCTTTGTCATAAAAACATTTGACACGAATATTTCGGTTTGGTAGTAAGACTGCATTGTCTGAGAGCAAATTGCTTGTCTGAGTTAGTAGCATAGGAAATCTCACAAGATAAAGACAGCAGCAGCGTTGGCAGTTAGGAGAATGAGATTTTTGGATTGGTACAAGGATTGTTGAAGACGGTAAAAAACCCCGCACCCGGAGAGTTTGGCGACGCAACGGATGCAAGGGCTCAGGACAACATGGCACTCCATAGGAATGACAGTTGAACGCATAATATATGCGGATCCTGCCGATTTTTCCACCAATTTCTGTATACACTCCTGTCGGTTGCCCGGGTCGTTTTCAAAGCCCTCGTGCATCCCATGGCAACGTACCCATCCCACTCATTTCCTTCTCCGTCTCAGTCTAGCTGTTCCGAGCAGCAACGAAGTCGGCATTTCAGAAGAAAGATCGCTGATTTCAGTCTGAGAAGCCTCTGATTTTGATGCTGATGTCCCTACATTCTGTGACTTGGTCCGCCCACACGGTTGACGGCAATTATTCTGTTGTAGCTACCCGAATTGGCTAGCTGCCCAAAGAACATTGATGTTGGTTTTCTCCACCTATCTCAAAAAAGAAACCATGAAGGAAGTCAAACAATTCTTCTCATCTCAAATAAAGTCAATATGCCTGCTCTTTACGATAGTTGTTGGAGGTTTTTTAACACTCAGTTCCTGCTCCCCACCCTGTGATGAAGGCAACTATCTCGGAACCGTAGAAGAGTGTTCAGTCACCGCTGATACAACTTCCAGTGGGGGATCTGGAGGTTCCACAGGAGGTAGTTCTGGAGGGGGTGGAGACACAACTGCACCAACAATCTCTTCCTATACACCTTCAAGTAGTGCAACAAACATCGCAATTGGTGATAATTTGACGGTGACCTTCAATGAAGCAATGAACACCAGCACAATCAACAATACAAATATCACTTTAAGCACTGGTGGAAATAGTGTGGCAACCACTGTTACTCTCAATGGTAATACAGCTACGATCAATCCTACCGGTAATTTTACTAACTATGCTACGTATACTTGGACAATTGGAACCAGAGTTCAGGATGCAGCTGGAAATGCACTAGCTTCTGCAGTTACGTATACATTTACATCTGGTGGTGGAGGTGCATATAACCCTGGAATACTAACAAATCGCAGTCGTCTTTCTGCTGGATACAACAAGACCGGATATATACTTGACAATGGCAATGTAATCGAGTGGGGAGACAGATTTACTACAAGTAGTAGTGGTGCAGAGCCTTACAGATATTTTCCTGTTGATAATCTGACAAATGCAAGATGGATTTCCTCTTTTGCAAGTTCAGGAACATATTCTCATTCATGTGCAATCAAAGAGGACAACACGGCTGTTTGTTGGGGGAATAATCGTTTTGGTCAGCTAGGAGATAGCAGTGTAAGTTCAGGTAGTAACAGTAGCGGTTGTGGTCGGCCTTCTCACAGCACTGATGCTTCAACTGCCTGTGCAACACCTGAATTTGATAACAGTAGCGCTCAAGGCAATCTGGAGATGGTAGAAGCTGGAGCATACTTTACACTTTGGTTAGATAAAAATGGAATAGTCTATGTCAACGGTTGGTGTGATAGTGGTAGACTTGGACTAAGTTGTTCTTCAAATCAGTTAACACCGAAAACTGTGATGACAGGAGTAAAGGATATTCTAGCAGGTCCTAGTGCGGAAGGCTTGTGGTGCGCTCATAAGACTGACAATACTCTTTGGTGTACTGGTGAAAATTCTAACGGGGGAATCACTGGTTCCGGAAGCAGTGATGTTATGACACCAGTTCAAGTTGCATCAGATGTAGAGCACTTTGGCATATTCGCTACTAACACGGGAACTAAAAGTGCTATCGGAATTGTTAAATCCGACAATACTGTCTCCTGTACTAAAAACCACCATGGTAGCAGTATGAAATGTTCAGACAAAATTACAGAGACAAACATCAAGCAAATCAGTGGAAATGGATATCATATTATGGTTGTTCTGGATAATGGAACTACAAGAGCATATGGAAACAATGAACAAGGAACAATAGCCCATGGGTCAGGAGGAGGAGATTTTTCTTCGCCAACTACCACAGTAGAAAGTTCGATCCATGTCGATGGAACACCAATGACCAACATGGACTACATTGTTGGTGGCAGCGAAACTTTATTTGGAATTCTTGATAATGGGACGTTGATAGGCGTTGGAGGAAACGCTGACAAGGAACTTGTGCCACAGGGGAAGTTGAGCAGTGCACAATGTTCGTGGCAAGGTGGCAGTCTTACTAATTTAACCACACACGATTATAAATGTGACCGCTGGATGCAACTGCCCATTCAAAAAGGTGGTTATTAATGCCTAGATTCTTAATAGACAATCCATCAAAAATGTTTATGAATAACTGTTCCTATCGCAGTGCTTATCACGAAGTTGAACCAGGATATAGGACATCCGCTCCCGCTAATTTATTGGAAAGTAATCAGTCACCAGAGATAGTGAACAACGTCGTGAACACAGGCCCATCTGGTTGGTGATTTACGCAAACCATTAACTAATCCATAGGTTATGATGAACAAGCATGTTCCTACAAAGAAAACAGATACACTTCATGCAGAGCTCCCACCAGTATTGGTTCTGGTTGCTGTTGGTACTGCGATGGCCATGTTCCTATTCTTTGCTCTCTTCGGACAGTTGTGAGTAACCACGAAGCATGAGTCGACATAGATCATCGTAGGATGTCTGTGTGGTAGGCCTGTTGAGGTTGATTGTGCTTAGGTGTGAATGCAGTGCCACTGCGCTACTGGACAGCAGCATAGTGGCACAATAGAATTGCATCGGAGGACGATCCGCAAGCAACAGCCAAAACGCTGGATATTGAAGCGGTTGTGAAGCTAGTGATTGGGAAAAACTTCTGAAGATGCCGCGTTGTGCGAGTATCAGACTCTCTCAGTCTTCTTTCTCAACGAGTCCTTTCCGTGCCGCAACAGCAAGCTCATCAGCCCGTTCATTTTCAGGATGCCCAGTGTGGGCCTTAACCCAGTGCCACTGGACCTGATGGGTTGTTGTCAGGTGAATGAGTTCCTGCCAGAGATCCTGATTCAGTACCTTCCCCTTCCCGCCTTTGGTGCGCCAGCCGTTGCGTTGCCAATTCTCCAGCCACCCCTGTGCGAAGGCGTTTCGCAGATAACTGGAATCGGTGTGCAGCTCAACGGAGCAGGGGCGTTTCAGGGCTTGCAGGGCCCGAATCGCAGCCAGTAATTCCATCCGGTTGTTGGTGGTTTCCGTTTCCGCTCCAGATAATTCCCGTCGGTGCTCGCCCATGATCAGAATGGCTCCCCAGCCCCCATTTCCTGGATTGGGAGAGCAGGCTCCGTCCGTATAAATCTCCACCTGTGTTCTGGAATCTTGCAAAATCCTCCTGAGGCTACTTGATTGTTCGCAGGTCCCGTAAGAACCTAGTTCCTGACCTTTGTTGCTACATCTTGTGATTCAGCGGTTGGACCTTGTTCAGGTGACAGTCTCTCATGCGTATTCTCCACACCTCGGATTGGCACCTTGGTCAAAAGCTCTGCAACCTGGAGCGCTTTGCCGAGCATGATTTCTTCCTCGAACATCTACTGCAACTGATTCGAGAGCAGCAAGTCGATTGTCTGCTCCACGCTGGTGATATTTTCGATACAGCTAACCCACCGAACCAGGCACTGCGCCAATACTTCAACTTCCTGCGCCGACTTCACGAAGAAACCAACTGCCGACAGGCGATTCTAGTCGGAGGGAATCACGACTCTGTGCTGACCCTCCAGGCACCACAACGCTTGTTGGAAGTCCTACAGGTACATGTCGTTGGTGGACTTCCAACTGACCCTGAAGAGCAATTGATCCCAATTCAGGGGGCGGATGGAGAAGAAGCCCTGGTTTGTGCGGTTCCCTTCCTGCGTGATGCTGATTTGCGCAACATTCTACCCGGAGAGAGCTATGAAGCGCGCCAGCAACGTCTGCGAGAAGGTATCGCTACACACTACCAAAAACTAGCGCAATTGGCTGCTCCCTGGAAGCAACGTGGTCAATTTGTCTGCGCAACAGGGCATCTGTTCGTGGCCAATGGTCAGTCTAGCGATTCGGAAAAGGAAATTCACATTGGCCTACAGGATCGCTTTCCTGTGGCAGACTTTCCAGACTTCTTTGACTACCTCGCGCTGGGGCATCTGCATCGACCTCAGCGAGTGGCAGGAATGAATCATGTTCGTTATTCCGGATCTCCGTTACCGCTGAGCTTCAGCGAGCGTCAGGATTCCAAGTCGGTTCTGCTGCTGGAAGTGGAAAAAGGAACACTGCAGCAGGTTCGTGAGCTACCTTTGCCAATTCCACGTCGACTGTTGCGTTTGCAGGGAACGGTGGAAGAAGTCTGTGAAAAGCTCCAGGCGCTGGAGGAGCCAGCAGGTGAATTTGAAGACTGGATGGAAGCCCGGGTCCAGTTGGAGGCCCCTGAGCCAGAGATTGATCGCAAATTACAGGAGATCGCCGAAGCCAAGCCTCGACTCCATTTGCTCCAGGTGCGCACGGAGTACACACGCCAGGCAAGTGGACTGGAGGAACAAGCGCCTGTCCAGAATCTGGAAGACCTGCAGCCCAGAGAAGTCTTTCAAGAGTTGTGCTTGTCTCATGAGCTGGCAGAGGACGAAACCCAGCGTCAGCTCAGCACTTTTGGAGAGCTGTTGGAGCGCCATGAGGAGGCAAAGAGCCAATGAGAATTCTACGCCTGCACCTTCAGAATGTGCACGCCTTGCGCAACCAGTGGACGATTCAATTCGATCAATTTCCACTCTATGAAGCTGGTTTGTTTGCGATCACGGGTCCAACGGGTGGAGGCAAGAGCAGTCTGCTGGACGCGATGATTGTTGCGCTCTATGGCCGAGTTCCACGGTATGGACACAACACACCTACGGAGTTGATGACACGGCATACCGCAGAGACACTGATAGAGCTGGATTTTGCTGTGCAGCAGGGTCGCTTCCGAGCACGTTGGAACCTACGTCGAGCCCGTGGTCAAGCAACAGGAAGAATTCAGCCGGCGCGTCATGAACTCCAAGATCTGGAAACCAACCAAACCCTGGACCTGCGCTCCAGTGATGTTCCCAAGGAAGTCGAGAAGCTCACGGGATTGAACATGGAGCGTTTTCTCCGCTCTGTCATTCTGCCACAAGGGGACTTTGCCGCGTTCCTTCGAGCCAAGGAAAAGGAACGGGGAGAGCTGCTGGAGGAGTTGACAGGTCTGCATGTTTACTCTGAGCTGAGCGAGCTGGCCTTCAGCTGTAGCCGGGAATCTCGAGAAGCGCTGGAAAAACTCCAGCAGCAACTGGGCACACTTCCCCTGCTGGAAGAAGAAGCATTGCGCACTCTGCGGCAGCGCCTTGACGAATATCTGGAACAGCGTCCGAAACTGCAGGCTACAGAACAACGACTGCAAGGTGAACTCGGATGGTTGCGTCAGTTACGAGAGAGCCGAGCGACTTGTTCTCGACTGGAACAGGAGATTACAGCTGCTCAGCAGGCTCTTGAATCCTTTGCCCCACAGCAGCAACGTTTGCAAAGGCATCATCAACTTCAGCCTTTCCAGCCTCAGTGGCAATCCCAGCAAAAGCAGGCAAAGCAGTTGGAGCAGCAACAATTCAACCAGCAGCGCATACGAGAGGAACTGGGCATCAAGCAGCAGGAAGTGCAGCAATTAGAGGTGTCTGCACAACAGGATCAGGAACGTTTGCAGGATCAGGAAAAGCAATATCAACAGCTAATTGAACCCATCCGTTTGGCTTTGGAAGTGGATGCACAGATCCAAACACAGCAGGTGCGTTGGGAGTCTCGTCAACAGGAACAAACCCGCCTTGAACAAACCATCCATCAACAACGTCAGCAACTCCTCCAGGAAGATACCTGGGTCCAGCAGGCTTTACTACGCCAACAGCAACGCCAGCAGTGGCTAGTGGAGCAGCGTAGCTGTCAGCAGTTGGAACTGGCACTTCCAGAGTTACGTGATATTTGGCAGCAATGGCAACAAAAGCAGCAGCAATGGCAACAGAGTCAGGCTGCCCTTCATCGATTTGAGAGACAACAAGCCGAAGAAGTCAAGCAGTCTTCAGAGCTTCAGCAATTGGAAAATGACCTTGCCGAAGAATCCCTGCCGTTGGAACAACGTGCTCAGTCACTTCGAGAGCAAGAAGAGGTGTTATTGGAAGATCGACCTCTTGGAGATTGGCAAGTAACTCAACGGGAAGCACAACGTCTCCTCCGTTTGGGAGAGAAACTGACCGAATTGAGCCAACGTTTTCAGGATGTTCAGTTGGAGCGTTCCAAGTTCGAGCAACAGGAGAGGGAGTTTCAGTTGAAACTAGTGCAGTTAGGAGAACAACATCTTCATCAAGATCACTTACTGCAACAAACTCAGGAACACTTGCACGATAAACAGCGCCTGTTAGAACAGAGCCGACTGATTCGGGATTACGAAGCGGCTCGTACGCAACTACAGCTAAATCAGCCATGTCCGCTCTGTGGTTCAACCGAGCATCCTTTTGTGATTTCGAACAAGATTCCTTCTGTGGAACAAGAAGCGGAGTTGGTGGAGCACCTGAAGCAGCGCTGCAAAGAAATTGAGCAAGAGCTGACAAACCTTCAGCGAGAGCAGACTCAACTCAAGGCCCGCTCAGAAATTACTCACGAAAGATCCGAGCAACTTCAACAGGAAGCACAAAAAATTCAGTCAGCATTTGATGATGTGAACTCACAAATTCCTCCAGAGAGTGTCAGGCTACTTACAGACCGGATAGGTGTCCAAACACTGTATTTGTCTTGGCAAGAACAATTTCAGGCGACTGAGCAGAAACTGGGCGCTGTTGAAAAGTTAGATGGAATGCGGCGTCAGCTTCAGGAAGAGCAAATCGTCCTGCAGAATAAACGCGCTGAATTGAAAGAGAGACAAGCTGCGCTGAATGAGCGCCAAAAGCTTCATCAACGGCAACAAAAAGACTTGGAAAAACAGGCCAAAGAAGAGCAACAGCTTGTGCTTCAATTGCAAGATTCTTGGCAGGAGCAAGCACAAGCTGTTGGTTCAGCAGAGAAAGCACTTGAGCCAGAATCTTTGCTGGCTAGATTGCAAGAGCAGTGGCAAGCCTTCCAAAAACAGCAGCAGGCTGAAGATCGAGAAGGCCCTGAACTGTCTCAACGCCAGCAACGACTGGAGAGAGACCAAGCGACACTGGGCCAGCAGGAGCAACAGCAACAAAGCTTAGCGGAAGAGCAGCAGCAGGAATTGACGAAGCTCCAACTTCTCCAACAGCAGCGGCTCAAGATTTTGGAGCATCCAGACCCCAAAGCTTTGGAACAGGAGCAGCTTTCTCAGCTTCAGGCCTGTCAGGAAAAACAGGCAGCCAGCCGCCGAAGTTTTGAAGAGAAAATCCAGGCACTCCAGCAGGAGCAGCAACGTCTGCAGTGGATGGAGGAAGAGTACGCTCGTGGGCAGCAGGAGCACACGCAGAACCAGGAAGAGCTACTTTTTGCGCTGCAGGCTTTGGGATATGCTTCGATTGCAGAAGCTGAAATGGGATGCCTCGACTCTATCGAAGCGGAAGAATTGAATCAGCAAGACCAGCAGTTGAATCAGCGCCTGTCGATCAGCCGTCACGACTTGGGTAATGAGCAGATGCGCCGTGCCTCTTTGGAGCAGGAGGCACGTACAACACATACCGAGGAAGAACTTCAGGCACAGCTAGAACAACTGCGTTTGCAGCAGGATGAGTTGTCACAGCAACTGGGAGGGGTGCAGGTTCAACTGGCAAAAGACGCAGAACTGCGTCAAAACCAGCGAGTACTTGCTGATCAAATCGAGCAGCAGCAGCAGGAACACCGCCGCTGGGCGTCCCTGTCTGAACTGATTGGCTCAGCAGATGGAACCAAATTTTCTCGGTTTGCCCAGAGCCTGACGTTAGCGCATTTGGTCAAGCTGGCCAATCGACACCTGCAGAAACTCTCAGATCGTTATCAGCTGCAAAAGCGACAAGGAGCCTGTGTCGAGATGGACATCGTGGATCGCTATCAGGCAGATGCAGTGCGATCACTGGAGAGCCTTTCCGGTGGAGAGACTTTTCTGGTTAGTCTGGCGCTGGCGCTGGGCTTGTCTGACCTGGCACGTCGTAACCACCCGATTGATTCTCTGTTCATTGATGAAGGTTTCGGTACGCTGGATGCCGACACCCTTGACACCGCGTTGGCTGCATTGGAGACACTACAGGCCGGAGGCAAGACGATTGGGATTATCTCTCACGTGGAAGCCCTCAAGGAGCGCTTGACGACACAGATTCAGGTGCGCAAGAATAATAGTGGAAATAGCACTCTGGCTGTGATCCCAAAACCATTAGTTGAAAATCAACCCAAACAATTTGTCTCTTCCTAGCTGGAACACGGATGGACCCCGACGATGAAAGCCCTGAATATCAGGGCTGGTGGATCTACATTGATCCTGATGAACACCTTGTTGAACTGGTGGATCTAGATTTGGATCTGGACACGTTGTGTGAGCTGCTCCGCTGTGACGCAACGGATCTGATTGAGCTGAACGAGCCGTTTCTGGGCTATGTGGATGGCGAGGGAGAGTGGCAGGAACGTCAGACCCGTTGGTATCTGCAAGAACGAGAGTGCTGGGGACCGATGGTGGTGTTCCGCTATCTGTCCGAAGCGGAAGGGCCAGGCTCATGCTCTTACGAAGACCTAGAGCAGTTTGAGGAGTGGGTTGATTTTTACTGAATACATTAGTGATGGCAGACCAGATTTTTTTGAATCGCCTGCCATCAGAAGAATTTTTCTTAGCTAAGATTCTGCTGTGATGAAGTCATCAGAGTGAGCAAGCTTGTTCAAGCTGCCCAAGAAAATTTTTGGAAATGGCCATTCCGCAATCCAGTAGAATCATCCCAGTCTATGCCAAATGCATGAAATGCACTGTTAGTGGCTTTAGCTAAAGCAAGTCGGGAATTGGCTGGATGAGGTACGTGCTCAAGGTAAATAGGCTCACCATCTTCATTTGCCCCCGGCAGTCCCTCCACTGATAGGTTTACAAGTTCTCCAGCCTCAAGCGAAAATGTAAGGCCTTCTCCTTCAATGGAGATGGCTCTTTTTTCGATGCCCGCCATTTCTCCAACCAAGGGTGCCAAAGCAGCCATTGGGCCTCCTACTGAGCCTGATGCAATCTGACTGATCGCGTCAGCTTGAGCATCGTCAGCTTTCTCATCAATGATCAAACCAACTTTGATGTTGCCATCTACCATGGGTCCTGGGGAGTGCAGTAAGACAACAAAGGATAATCCACTGAGACTCACCCCATCTTTTTCGCCGCTATCAATCCTCATCCCGAGAGCCGCTTTACAATCACCTTCAGTTGGTTTTGCTGACAAGTTTGAAGTTATACACGGACAGAGGAAAGCACAATTACAGGTTTCCACATACTGTCCTTCAATATTCCATCCCATTTTCTATCCTTTTTTGAAGATTAAACGGAAATCATCATCCAGCCGCCCCAGATGACTAGTATGAGACCAAATCCATACCCGGACCCAATGCCCTGAGGGTAAGGTTTTTTCAGCTAAAACATAGAGTGCTAAGCCCCCAATCCACCACAAATTCATGATCCCACCGAAAAAGAGCAGTGCCATCAGGAACCAACAGCAACCAAGGCAAAATGAGCCATGGTCAACCCCCATGATAAGCGCGCCTTTCAACCCCGGCCTCCAGCGTGTCATCAGAAATGTAAGTGGCGAACGGCAATGACGCAAACATGCGTGTTTCCAAGGTGTAAACTGCCATAGTCCTGCAACAAGTAGTAGCCCACCTCCGAGTACAGGCGACGTCGAAACCATCATCTTATTCAGGAGTTGTACTCCTTCAAGGGCCCACTGAGCAATGACCGCAATCGCACTGAACACGGCCCAAGCAAGGAGATAACCTGAAGCAAAAACTGTTGAAGGTAAATGGGCTTTATCTGTCTCTTGCTTGTCATGTCTGGCGCGAGCAAAGAGTAGAATAGTTGGACTAGCACTTGGCAGCATCATGGCGATCATCATGATCCACCACATGAAAAACATAATTATCGCGTACGCAAATGTCCAGGAGGGCATCTCAGCGGGCATTCGCATACCACCTCCAGTAGCAAGGTCAATCCCTGTCATCATCGCAGCAGACATTCCCGTACCGGCACCTTTGATTACAAACAGCCAACTGCTGATTGTAACAGTCACCAAAAGCGCAATAATTACCCAACGGTCATATTGCAGAACCTTTTTAAGAGATCTGTGCATTGGCATGGATGTTTTCGACTCTCTGCTTCCTATTTTCTGGGGAAAAACCAAAGTGGTTTGAGTAACTATTCTCCTGAAAATGAAACAAATCAATTAAATGGTAAATTTTGTCAAGTGTTTCGTTCATTCAGTAGGTTTGTACAAAAGTTGGCTGATCAGCGATTTCGCGGTTGCTAGCTACAATACTTCTGGCTACTGAAGAATTTCACTGAGTAAGTCACTTGATGATCTCCAATCAGAGTGTTCATCGCATCATCCACCAACTTGTCTATGTCAACTCCCATCAACGTCTGCAGGAAAGAGGGCAATTGCTGTTTTTCTGTGAGAGTCAAGTAGAGTGGGTGCATTAGCGAAGACTGCTTTGGATTTTTATGTTGCTTTGAGATTAGTTCATCTGAGTAGATTTTTGATTCTAACTATTAGGTATCATAGAGAGTAGCCAATCTCGGAAAACCTTGACAATCTCACGCTCCAGCGCGGCTTCAGGGTATACAAGGTGATAGGCTTCTTCACTGGTGATCGTGGTCTCAAACAGTTGTACGAGCCTGCCGGCTTCCAAGTGCTTTCGAACCATTTCCAGCCCGCACAAAGCAACTCCTTGCCCGTCAATCGCAGAGTTCATGACAACGTTGAAGTCATCAATCACCGGTCCTCTTCGACAGGGTAGGTAGGGTTTCCCTGCTCTTTTCAGCCAGTTTTTCCACTCGTCATAACTATAGCCATGGAGAAGAGGATAATTCTTCAAGTCTTCCGGACTATGAATTGGTTGTTCGGCGCGCAGTAAATCAGGACTACACACTGGTGTATAGCTGAGTGGTAACAGTCGTTCAACGACTACATCTTCCCAGTGGCCATCCCCCCAAACCACCGCAACATCAAGCTTCTCTCGGACAAAGTCAGGTAGCGTATCGATCAGAGTGATCTTTAGTTGCAGACTGACTTCCGGGTGCAGGCGATAAAATCCTCCAATCCGTTGGGCCAGCCAATTGGCACCAAACATCGGTCCCACCCTCACTACCAGGGTCTCTGCCGTAGCTTCTTCCTGCAGTTGATCCAAGGCGGCTTTGATCCCCTGCAAGCCAGATAAGACTTGGGGTAGCAACACTTGTCCTTCAGGCGTAAGGCTGATTGGACGTTCTTTGCGAATGAACAGACGATAGCCCAGAAATTCTTCCAAGGTGCGAATCTGATGGCTCACTGCCGCTTGAGTGATGTGTAGTTCAGAGGCAGCTCCGGTGAAACTTTGATGACGGGCTACGATCTCAAAAGTTCGTAATAGCTCTAAGGAAGGAAGGTCATCCCACATACCATAAATTTTATTTATGAAGTTGATGAAAACTAATCATTTCTATTCCTGCTCAATTTCCAGTGTAGTTCAAAGTTTATTTTCAATTCTTCTGCAAACAACTTTGGGCAAGGAAAGTCTTGAGCGTTCAATCCGTTAGCGTCTTCGAAAAATCATTAACAGATTCCCGAGCAAACGTTTTTATGCTCCTTGCGGTCTTTTTCTGGTCACTCAATCCAGTGGCCATGAAAATTGCGTTGGAGCACGCCTCTCCCAACCTGATCGCAACAGCTCGGGTGATCTCAGCAGCGTTGCTGATTTGGGGGCTTATGTTGGTATGGAAAATCAAGTTTAGCTGGCGCGAGCTTGGCTTTGAACCTTTTCTAATGGGCCTGATTGAACCAGGTATCAACTCCATTTTGTTTTTGTTGGCGATGACGATGGTTCCGTTGCCGAATGTGATTCTTTTCAGTTGCCTACTCCCCTTTATTCAGTCGCTGCTGGGTCGCTTCTTTCTGAAGGAGCCCTTTCAGGCCTCTGTATGGATTGGTGGTACGTTAGCCATCGCAGGCATGTTGATCTTCCTTCAGGGACAGGAACTGGACTGGAACATGGGGTTGGGGAACGCTCTGCTGCTACTCTGCTACCTTCTGGCAGGAGTGAATCAGTTATTGACCAGAAGGGTAATGAAAGCTGAGCGTGCCCTGTTACCAACCACTGCTTGTCAGATGACCATGGCTTCTTTAGTGACTTTAGGAGTTTTGTGGTTTGATCAAGAAATATTTCTGTTTCCTACCATGAGCTCAACTTATGATTGGGTCTTGGTTGTTTACCTGATGAGTTCTATCGCACTGCCGTTTCTTCTCTACAATCGGGCTCTACGTCAACTCCCGATGGGTGTGGCCAGCTTGATGATCATACTCACCATTCCACTGGGCTGTATTCTGTCATGGTTGCTGCTGAACGAACCGCTCACCCCTCCCCTGCTGTTGGGTGGTTCTCTGGTTATTCTTGGAGTACTGGTTCCTCAGATTAGAGGGTTCCGTTCAAGAAGTCTTGCTGTATAATCCGCGGTTCATACTTGGTCGAAGCATTCTTGTTCCAAGATCGTATTTCCGCGAGTCCTGAATCTTTAGGACATTGATTACAATACAGAAAGGAATTCAGCCATGCTGGTTCAGCAAACGATTTTGGAAGACTGGCTATCCCAACTCTTCGCCGTGGCTGGGTGTCCTGGAGAAGAAGCTCGCCTGATCGCAATTCATCTAGTGGACGCTGATGCCTCTGGGCACCCAAGCCATGGAATTGTACGAGTACCCCGGTACATGGACTATATCAAGCAGCAGAAAGTGCGACCAGTCTGCGCTTATACAACGTTGATGTCTTCTGGTTCTTTACGCCTCTTCGATGGGCAATACAGCTTTGGTCAGGTGCTCGGACATCACGTGGTTCGCGAAGCCTGTGAGATCGTTCAGTCAGAGGGGCTTGCGCTGATTGGGTTGCGCCACGCAGGTCATTTGGGCCGTATTGGTGGTTGGGCCGAACTGCTGGCAGATCAAGGGCTGATTTCCCTGCACTTCGTCAATGTTGCAGGCTCACGAATCGTTGCTCCATTCGGAGGACGTGAGGCTCAATTATCAACTGCCCCGATTGCGATCGGTGTTCCGCGATTTCTGGATTCCGGAGAGTCAGATCATTTCATTCTTGATTTCGCGACAAGTCGTGTTGCCGAGGGCAAGATCCTAGTCAGCCTAAAGACAGGAACACCTCTCCCACCTGATGCAATGGTTGATGAAACGGGAGCTGACTCCGACCATCCAGTAACGATCTACGGTGAAACTGCGACTTCTGGGGTGCCCAACCCAAGGGGAGGGACAGGAGCCATTCAGACATTTGGAGAACACAAAGGATCAGGGCTTGGTCTTGCCTGTGAGTTGTTGGCAGGAGCGCTGACTGGTTCCGGCACCAATGCGTATGAGAGGCCTTTCTGTAACGGAATGCTCTCGATTGTTTTTGATCCTGCAAAGTTTGACCAAGGCAACGGAATGCGACAAGAGGTTGAAGATTTTGTCACCGCAATCAGAAATTCAGCACCACGCCATCAGGATCAGCCTGTGCTCATGCCCGGTGACCCAGAGCGTACAGGGCGCAGAGCTGCTAAGATGAATGGCATTGAACTCGGACAGTCGATTTGTGATCAGTTGATCGAGATTTCAACGGAACTTAGTGTTACCATTCCCAATCCTCTGGGTAGCTGAGTTTAAATTTTTGCTTTCCGCTTCTCTCTCTACTCCTCCAAAAATGCTGGAATCAGGCGTTATCCCGTGAGTAGCGCCTGCGTTCTAACCACCAACCATATTGAACGGGCCAAGTACTAAAATCTTGTTCACTGACTAATGACTGATAGGCATGATGTGGCCAGAAGGGATTACGCAAGGCTTCGCGTGCAAGAGCAACCAGATCGGCCTTCCCTTCGGCAAGGATTTTCTCAGCTTGCTGCGGATCGATGATGAGCCCAACTGCCATTGTTGCGAGTTCTGCTTCTCTACGAATTCGCTCTGAAAAAGGGACTTGATGCCCCAAGGCCGGTGCTTGGCCAACAGTTGCTGGACCAGCAATTCCCCTGGAAGAACAATCGATTACGTCCACACCTCGCTCCCTGAGTTCTTTGGCCAGGCTCACAGAGTCTTCCAACTCCCAACCACCCTCCATCCCATCAATTGCAGAAACTCGGAAGAACAACGGAAGTTCTTCGGGCCAAGCATTACGAACAGCCTCTGTCACTTCCAAAGGTAGGCGCATCCTGTTCGCCAGTGAACCACCATACTGATCTGTACGTTTATTGGAAATGGGGGAGAGAAAACTATGCAGAAGATAGCCATGAGCTCCGTGTACCTCAGCGATTGTGAACCCAATAGAGCACGCGCGCTGCACCGCTTCCGCAAAGGCCTTGGGTAACTCTCTTATCTGCACTTGGTCTAGCTCATGTGGAATCAACCAGTTCGGACCAACTGGCTCAGTGCTGGGTCCGACAATCTCCCAAGGTAGATCCCCACGCTCAATATCCGCTGGTTCTAAAGGGCCGTTACCATACCAGGGCCGCTGCGTACTTGCTTTGCGACCAGCATGAGCCAATTGAATTGCAGGTTGGGCGCCTTGTTGTCTGAGGAAGGCAACGATAGGTCTCAGAGCTGCTGCGTGTTCATCAGACCACAAGCCTAGATCACCATGAGTAATGCGTCCTTCAGGTAAAACTGCGGTTGCTTCAGTGAAGATAATCCCAGCTCCTCCTAGCGCAAAGGTCGAGAGATGAGCAAAATGCCAATCATTGGCAAGGCCTTCCTTTGCAGAGTACTGGCACATGGGAGAAATCACGATCCGATTGAGTGTCGTGACACTTTTTAGGGTCAAGGGTTCGAACAAACGAGCCATGGTTCTTCCAGAATGAAAAAGATATTTGGATACAATGCTTATGAGGTGGTAGGAGGCTTTGGAGGAGTCTGCTTGTTGGCGATGTAATCGGCAATGTAGGCACGTAATCGTCGGAGGGCTTTATGCAACTGCCATTTTTCACGCAGAGTAGGTTCATAATAATTGGGCTGTTCCACGTGGTAGCCAAAGAAGCCGTTGCCAATCCAGATCTTCATGCCGTTGCGATGCATCGCACGAAACTGATCCAGTCGCCAGTGGTGTGGGTTCCGGTTCATGTCATTGATGATCACATCCAGGCGTTCCTTCTTGGCCATTTCAGTCCTCAGACTCCTTGTCAGATCCTGGAAAGCAGACAGCATTGCGTTCGAAAACACGCAGACGAGCGCTACGACTCCGAGGATTTTGCTCGATTTCCTCGGCACCTGCAACAATTGGCTTACGCTGCAGAGAGACCCCAAGAGCCTGTCGACCACAAACACAGCGTGGCAAGTCTGATGGACAGCGGCAGGGTCGCTCCCATTCCCGAAATCTCTGCTTAACGGGACGATCCTCCAAGGAGTGGAAGGAGATGATAGCTAGGCGTCCTCCGGGCCTCAAATTCTCAATCGCGAAGTCGAGCAAGGCATTGATTTCTTCGGGTTCCTGATTTACTTCCATCCGCAGTGCTTGAAAGGTTTGGGTAGCTGGGTGGAAGTTGGGCTTCTGGAATTTTCTTGGAATCACACGTTCCACTAACTCAGCTAAATCTCTGGTTGTGATGAGTGGAGTATTGGTACGATGCTTCACAATGGCACGAGCAATTTGTGGAGCAAAACGCTCTTCTCCGTAAGTTTGCAGCAGTCTGCGGATTTCAAATTCACTTCGTTGCTGAAGGATCTGTGCGGCTGTTTCCACCTGTCTAAATGGATCCATTCGCATGTCGAGAGGCCCTTCCTGCAAAAAGGAAAAACCACGCTCTGGAGCTGCCAACTGTTCTGAGGACATCCCCAGGTCTGCAAGTATGAAATCGAAGGAAGTGTCCCACCGCCCAGCCCAGTACGACAACTCCAGAAAACTAGCCTGTTCAATTGCTGTGACTCCTGGAAATTCAGCGAGTCGGTGGCGTGAGGCCGCTAAGGCCGTAGGGTCACGATCAATCCCGTACAGGGTGGCTGTTGGAAATTTCTTCAGCAAAGCCTGTGAGTGACCAGCCCCACCGAGAGTGCAATCAAGTAGGCTTTGGCTATTTGTGGGCGCAGATGCCACTACTTCTGCCAACAACACGGGGATGTGTCGAAAACAGGGCTTAGACATGGTCAGGGGAAACGATAGAAACGACGAGCTACCGGATGATATGGGAGCTTTTGCTGATACAGCAGATTGTGTTGAGGAGAGAGATTTCGAAACAGAAAGCGTGGATTAGAAGATTCAGCGTGACCAAACAGACTGCGTAGCAGGTTATTCACTAAGCTGTCAGGAACAGTCTCGTGAACAACCAGTACTGGGAACTCTGCCAGCAACTGCAAGGCTGGTTGTCCAGCGTAGGTTTCTGCAGGGAGCGTATAAGAGCGCGTCCAGGGCAGTTGCTGTGTCCAAACTTTCTGCAGAGTATCCTGGGCTTCTGTCAGATAATATCCGGGGAAGTTCAGCAATGCTCGAATCTCCTGAAGGGGATAGCTACCCCAACTGAGAAAAACATCTTCTTTGAACCCTTCAAGAGCCTGAATGGTTTCTTTCTGGTGGAACCAGTTTGTCTCCTGCAACAGTGAAACGGGTGACTGTTCGTCCCAAGCTCTAATGACTTCCAGAGCTTGTAGTGGAGCCCGTACAGTACGTGCAGCTGTCAAGGGCACAATCTGAGGTGGCTGCAAGCGGCTGATCAGATATAGCACGTTCGGCCAGAGCACACTCACCACCTTCAATTGAGGATATTCTGGGAGCAACTGCCAAGCTTCCTGCCCATTGATGATCGCCAGATGCCCTCGCTGATCCCTCATCTGCTCCAGTCGAGCAACTCCATCCATAACGGAAACAGGCTGAAGATCGCTTCCAAAGCTGACACCTGGCATACTCCAAATTTCTGCCAGATCCTCTGCAAATTGATGGGAGGCTGTGTTTTCAGGACCACTGAGTAACAGGTATTGCTTGGTTTTCAGGCTAACCTGTGCCAGGACTGGCGTAGCTGCCCACACCAGAAGCATCAGAATCCCAAGACAACGCAAGAAGAGGGAATTCATTTTTGGCATCCGATGCAGAAGAAAGTACTGCGTTGCTGCTGCACAATGCGTTGCAAGGGAACCTCACAGCGTGGGCAGGGCTGAGACTCTTTGTCGTAGACCTGGAGAAAATTCTGAAACTCTCCGGTCTTCTCATCAACCTGCCGAAAATCAGAAACCGAGGTACCGTTATATTCGATAGCAGACAGCAGAATCCGACGAGTATTTTCTACGATAGCCTGAACGTCCTTCTTTTTCAGAGAATGCGAACTGCGTTGAGGGAGCACACCAGAAGCAAATAGGATCTCAGAAGCGTAGATATTGCCAATTCCAGCAACCAGCCGCTGATCCAGTAGAAACGGTTTGATCTCTTTTGAGCTGGCTTTCAATCGAGGATATAGGTAGCGAGCATCGAAATCTTCTGTAAGAGGTTCGGGCCCCAGTACTTGGAGTTTGAGAATTTCAGTTGCTGAGGGGAAGAGTTCTAGGGTCCCAAAGTTACGCATGTCGGTAAATATCAAAACCTGACCATTGCCCAACCAGAACCAAGCTCGATCATGAGGGGCGGGTTCTGAAGGAGGATCAGCCACCACGAATTTCCCTGTCATTCGTAAGTGACCTAGCAACACAGATTTGGGCTCCAGCTGAAACAGCAGATACTTGGCTCTGCGCGTCACGCTCTTGATAGTGTGTCCCTGAATAGCAGCAGCAAAGGCTTGGGGAGTGGAACCTGGAACTGTTTTTTCACGATAGACCTCTGCCCGCTGGATCGTCTGGCCAGTGATCAAGCTGTGTAGACCACGAACAACAGTTTCGACTTCGGGTAATTCGGGCATTGGGTTATTGGGAGCAGATGAAGTGGGGCAAGCTAGCCTACCCCAAGGCAAGATCAGGCGATCGTGATTTGATCGCAAAGATATACGTCCTGCACGGATTGCAGTAAGGCAACACCTTCACTCATTTCTCGTTTGAAAGCCTTGCGCCCTAGGATCAAGCCAGAGCCTCCAGCACGTTTGTTGACAACAGCAGTGTAGAGTGCTTCGCCTAGATCACTGCTACCTTTGCTGTCTCCACCCGAATTGATCAGGGAAGCTCGGCCAGCGTAGCAGTTGAGTACTTGGTAGCGGGTCATGTCGATAGGGTGTTCAGAGGTCAGTGAGTCATAAACTTTCTTATCGGTCTTGCCAAACTTGACGGCACCGTAGCCGTTGGAAACTTCAGGAAGCTTTTGCTTAATGATGTCAGCTTCTATGGTGACGCCAAGATGATTGGCCTGTGAACTCAAGTCGTCTGCTGTTTCGTAGTTCACTCCATCCTTGGAGAAGCCAGAGTTGCGCACGTAGCACCATAGCACAGTTGCCATGCCAAGCTCATGTGCCGCTGCAAACATCTGCGAGACTTCCCAGAGTTGGCGACGTGAATCTGGACTGCCAAAGTAGACAGTCGCTCCGATCGCCACAGCACCCATGTTCCAGGCCTGCTTTACACTGCCGTAGAGCGTCTGATCGTGCTGGTTAGGATAGCTCAATAATTCGTTGTGGTTGAGTTTGACCAGGAACGGAATGCGATGAGCGTATTTGCGAGAAACAATCCCCAGCACACCAAGAGTGGAGGCAACAGCGTTACAGTTGGCTTCGATCGCTAATTTTATAATGTTTTCAGGGTCGAAGTAGATCGGATTGGCCGCAAAAGAAGCACCCGCTGAATGCTCGATTCCTTGATCTACTGGCAAGATAGAGAGATAGCCCGTATTTGCTAGACGTCCAGTGCCATATAGCTGCCCCAGAGATCGCAAAACCTGTGGACTGCGATCACTTTGTTGCCAAATCCTGTTTGTCCAATCAGGACCAGGTAGATGCAGGCGCTCTTTGCCAAATCGGGTATTTTCGAATTTGACCAACTCTTCGACAGGTTGGCCCCCTTGGCTTAAGATCGCATCTAATTTTGCCATAGAACGTCTCTTGATAAATTTGAAAAATGAATATGAGGATTTGGTTTGTCTTCAAACAGAAAAACAAACCGTAGTTATGAGGAAGAATCCAGTCAATTTCGGTAGAGATGCGTTTTTGCTAAAAATGTAACTGTAACTTTTAGAGTCTAAATTTCGAGTGTGTTGGTGTGATAAAAAATCTTTATTTCTATTGAAAAAATGAAGAAAAATTGATGACCTGATAAGACTGTAACTTCTAGTAAAAAGTTACATAATGAGAGAGAGTGAAGTAGTGAAATACAAAAAGCTTTCTCAATAAAAAGAATTTAAATTATTTAAATTAGTAAGAATCAATCTGGTATCATTCCAGTGGCGATCAGTTGAGCAACGTGCGCAAGGTCCTCTGGCACATCCACTCCAATGCTGTCCACGGGAGATTCTACGCAAAGGATCGAATATCCATTCTCCAGAACCCGCAATTGTTCTAACTGCTCTTGCTGTTCAAGAGGGGTTGAGGGCCAGTTGGCAAATTCCAGCAGAAAGTCACGACGGTATAGGTAGACCCCAAAGTGCTTCCAGCAACCACGAAACACCTGATCTCGGACATAAGGTACCGGTGATCGTGAAAAATAGAGAGCTCGTTGATTTTGTGCCAGTATGGCCTTGACAACATGCGGATCTCGCCAAGTATTGGGATCATCACTGCGAAAAACGAGAGTTGCCATGGGGCAACTGCCATCTGTAAGTGCACGCTGGATGAGTGTTTCTAAAACATTAGGTGCGATGGTTGGTTCATCTCCCTGGACGTTGAGCACCCACTCACAGGGCTGATTCTGAATCACCTCCACGATTCGATCTGTCCCTGTTGGGTGATCAGGCGAAGTCATACAGGCTTGACCGCCGAAGGCCTGGACAGCGTTGATGATACGCTCATCATCGGTAGCTACGAGGACCTGATCTACTGAGAGAACTTGTTGAACTCGTTCGTATACATGCTGAATCATTGGCTTCCCATGTAGTTCAACCAGTGGTTTGCCAGGGAATCGTGAAGACTCATAACGAGCTGGGATGACAGCAAGAATTTTCATGGGAAGGTAATCAGGTAAACAGCTTCGTAGGCCCAACGTAGTCGAGCTTTCTGGAAGTTGGGAGATTCAGGGAGGATATCTTGTTTTTCCAGCAGTTCGATGTTGGTAGCGAAGGCAAACAAATCGAAGATCTCATTTTCTGGAACTGAATGTGGCGGACCACTGATCACACCGTCTTCATAAGCGAGCGTCACCAACAACAGCTTCGTGTTGGGAGAAACCAGGCTACGAAGTAACGCTACATAATTTTTCCGTAATTCATTAGGTAGGGCAATCAGGGAAGCCCGATCAAAAACCGTTCGAATCGGTTGATCCTCCAGATGTTTGGAACTCATTTGGAAGATATCGCCCTGTAGCAAGGTTAGATTGCCGTGTTGGTAGGTTGCGAAGGGATCTCTTAGGGAGTGAGTCGGAGTGATTTGGTTCTCTTCAAAAAAAGCCTTAACAGCCTGAGGAACTAGCTCCACTCCGATGACCTGATGAAAGTAACTTTGAAGCCAGATCAAGTCCTTTGATTTGCCACAGAGTGGGACAAGGATACAGGATGTTTCATTGGGGTGAGTTTCGGTTGCCAGGGCGTGTACATGGCGAATAAGCAGAGGATTGACTTCTGGAAGATGGAAGCCAATTCGGCCCTCTTGCCAGCGAGCCCACCATTGCTGTTGTTCTTGTTGTAAATCCATCTGCTAGCTATCGAAAAATACCATCCACGGTAACTTTGAATCCTGAAACGGAGAGAAAAATTGAGTTAGAAGAGTTGTAGAAATAAAAAAAATCTGAATAAGTCAGATTTTTTTCTTGCAGTCCGAACCCTTTTTGCATAGGTTTTGTGCACTCCCCATCGGCGGGAGTGCTTAGTCTGAGCCATCCCATCAGCGTCAGAGTCATCCAAAATCTGTCGCATAATCCACCTGCCATCGGAGGCAGGCTAGTCTCAAGAGAACAGCAAGATGCTAACCAGTCTGTCATTGGACACGACACGCTTTGATCGACCCTGCACCCTCCCAACCGGTTTATTCTCGCCTTACAAATTCTCCGAAACCAAAGTTTCTTCCAGAATCGTTCAACACGGCGTTGCTAGCGGCATGGAGCCAGTAGCTCGAGTTTTTGCTGTGTTCTGACTCTAGATATTGGGATCAGAGAGTTAGTTTGGTACTTCCTTTGGCAGGGCGGGGGCGTACCCAATGTAGTACGGTTTTCAGGATGAGAACCGAGTAGTCATGGAGTGACGAAAATGCAGAGCAACCTGTTGCAATCGCAACAACAAGAGTGGTTGATTGGTCTGAACAACCGCCTGATCGACATGAATGAACGTCTGATCGAGCAGCGCGGCCAAGACCAGCGAGAACGTGAACTGCTGTTGCAGATCGTTCAAAACACCGAGAATCATCGTCCGGTTACTGTCCAGGAAACGGTTCCCAAGACGAAGGTTCGTTTGATGTCGGGTAAGGACTTTCAATCAGAGGAAGATCCGAAGCCTGCGCTGTCCCAGTTGTTTTTGCGATCACAACCCCAAGCGGTGCCATTGAGCCTGATGCTTCATCGGGAGTTGATGTCAGGCGCTGATTTCCGAAATGGACAGCCTGCTCCTCGGTTGTCCAGTCTGTTCATGTGAAGCGTTACTGTCCTCAACGCAGTGGCCAAGACGTTCCATCCACATTGGGATCTTGCAGACGATAGAGTCGAATCAATTCGTTTGCATGATCCCTGCTCACCAACTTTTCCACTAGATCCAACTGTTCTGTGATCAAAGCGTTGTCATACGGGCGCTTGCCTCGTTTGACAGTCTCCAGACTCAGTACCTTAGAGGCTTGCTGTACAATTAGGGCGGGAGATTTTGCGTCCATGCTGCCTGCGTAAAAATCAGTGAAGATGCCTAGCCATAGATAATTGGACCGTTGCCCACATTACGTTGGGCATATACTAATTCTATGCGACGTTTAAGCCATTCTCGGCATAGAGTTCGGGTTGCTGGAATGAGCAAAAATAACCCTGCAGCATCAGTCAAAAATCCAGGTGTGAGCAGGACAATCCCAGCGACAGCGATCAATAGAGCGTTGAGTAACTCTTCTCCTGGAACCACTCCCTGTTGAAAAGAATCCCGAATTCGTCCCAAGGTCTGTAGTCCTTGACTGCGAGCAAGACTAGCTCCTACAATTCCAGTTAAAATGACCAAACCAATAGAAGGCAGAATTCCAATCTGTCCCCCGATTGCGATCAGAATATAGATTTCACTGACAGGAATGATTGTAAAGGCCAGAAACAGTTTCCAGAGCATAATTATAATCTAGAGGTTAGGTAAAATGGGATTGGTGCTAATATTGATGATATTCGTGTCGATGGTTACTTTGGGCATCATTGAACGGCGTATCTCAAGAAGGCGTTTTGAAGCATCTCGCCAGCGACTCCAACAGTTGCAGAAAAATTCTGCTGATGATGCAGAGGAACCAATTCAGCTCAGTCGGAACTCTTCTTGAGTTTCTCTCGAAGTGACTTGAGCTCCTGCAGGACAACCTTGTGTTGTGTTTTTTGCCGGGCCGGTTCTTCTGGACGATGGATTTGTTTCAACAAAGCAGCGATTGCTTTTGGACGTGATAAATTGCGTTGATTGGCATATTGATCCAACTCCTGCAGCACCGACTCAGGCAAGCCCAACAGGATCTTTCGCACTGGTTCAGTGTATTCCTTCTTGCGCCCAGCGCCTTCTCGAAATCCTCCCCGCGGCATAGTACCTCATCATTCTACTAAAGTTCTGTGATCTCCTGCCGATAACAAACTCGTGTTATCTATGAGTGCTTGTCGCAATCTCTTGTACATGGGGATCTATGAAAACGCCCAAACGTTATCTGCTTCCGACCCAACGGCTTTACATACGTCGGAAGTGCCGTCATCGATTGACGCCAATGGAAGTTGCCGTCCGCAAGGGCCTCTGACTTCTCTTTAAGATGCTACGGGGTACAGGTTATCAAGTACCTCGTTGCAACTTCCCTTCCGATTTTTTCCCACCAGTATATAGTATTTCAACAAGTTTTGTCCAAAATGTCTGCTTATTTCAAATTTGAGGGTGAACTGCGCCTTGCTCTGCGCGCTGAAATGCAAGGAGAGGAAGTTCGGCATATCAGCCAATCTAGACGCTTACGACCGGGAGATGACTTTCTACTGCAGGATCGGCTTGGGCAGCGATTTCGTGTGAAACTGCTAAACCAAATAAGACAGCGATTAGAGTTTGAAGTTCTGGAAGCCGTCGTTGTGCCGGAGCCATCGCCGTTATTGCTGGAGTTGTGGTTGGCTTTGCCTAAAGAGAAAGCTTTGGAACTGATACTACAGAAGGGTGTGGAGCTGGGGGTAAGCCGTGTAGTGCTCTTTCAAGGAGAATTTTCGAGCGGTCGTGACGAAACTCCTACGATAAATACTCAGCAGCGCTGGGAACGCATCATGAGCGAAGCTTGCAAGCAGTCGGGTCGTCAGTTTTCACCAACTTGGAAATGGTTTCAATCACTCGAAGCAGCACTGGGCCAGACAACTGCCACAGATCAGCATTGGATCTTTGCTCCTTTGCTAGATTCTTCGGAGTGGCCGATCTCCAGAGAAGAAATGGTGGGGCAAAAACACACCCTTTGGATTGGTCCTGAGGGGGGATGGCATGCTTCTGAGCTTGCACTGGCACATCAGGCAAAAGCCAGATCACTTACGCTAGGCCCAAGAATTCTACGTACAGAAACGGCTGCCATATCTGCTATGACAATCTTTCAGCATCGATTTGGTGACATGAATTGATGTGTCAAGGAACGGGCACGTGCTGTAGTAGTTTTTGAAGAATTTGATCTGCTGTCCAACCATCTGCCTCAGCCTCATAGCTCAGCAAAATGCGATGACGCAGCACATCTGCGTAAATTTCCTGCACATCATCCGGACTCACAAAATCTCTACCCTGTAACCAGGCTCGTGAGCGTGCACAGGCATCTAAGGCGATTGTCCCTCTTGGACTAGCTCCTACTTGGAGCTTTGTAGCCAGTTCTGGTAAATATCGCTGTGGTTTACGGGTAGCTAGTATTAATTCCACCAGATAACGCTCTAATTCTGGTGCAATATAGATTGAGAGTACTTCCTGTCGAGCTGCAAAGACTACTTCTTGAGGTAGGGGCGAATAGCTCTTGCGTTGCTTGGAGAAGTTTTGATCTGTTTCCTGCCGAGCCAGTTGGAGAATCTGTAACTCGTCCTCAGCCTGAGGATAATCGACCAGTACCAACATGAGGAAACGATCCAGTTGAGCCTCTGGAAGTGGATAGGTACCTTCTTGTTCGAGAGGGTTCTGGGTTGCCATTACCAAAAAAAGCTCTGGCAGCGGATAGGTCTCTTGCCCTACGGTAACCTGTCGCTCACCCATCGCTTCCAACAACGCGGATTGAACCTTGGCAGGAGCACGGTTGATCTCATCTGATAAGACAAGATTGTGGAAGACCGGTCCTTTTTGGAAATGGAAGCTCGCATCTTGAGGTCGATAAATTTCTGTACCGGTGATGTCCGCTGGCAGTAGATCAGGTGTGAACTGGATTCTATGGAAATCACATTCCAGTAAATCGCCAACTGTGCGAATTGCTCGGGTTTTGGCGAGCCCTGGAGCTCCTTCGACCAAGAGGTGCCCGTTAGCAAGTAGGGCAATCAGGATGCGTTCAGTCAGCTGGGCTTGCCCAATGATAGCTTCGTTAAGGTGTTGCTGAAGTTTGGAGAATTGTTGCTGTAGTTGGCTCATGGCAATGTTGAGGAGCAATAATCGTGGCTGGTTACTCGTTGGTGGGCATAAAAAAAGGTGGTCCGCCTTTAGACGAACCACCTTTCGAGGCTTTCAGCCGGCTGACAGTACCTAGATACTGTCACGACGTCTGGGCATGAATTACATCATTCCACCCATTCCACCCATTCCGTCCATTCCACCCATTCCACCTGCTGGAGCAGCAGGCTCTTCTTTTGGAAGTTCATGGATACCAGCCTCTGTAGTCAGAAGCAACCCAGCTACGGAAGCTGCGTTTTCCAGAGCAGTACGGACGACCTTGGTTGGGTCGATGATGCCGCTCTCGATCATATTAACGTAGGTGCCAGCGGCAGCGTTGAAGCCGTAGTTGACATCACTGTTGCCTTTGACTTTGTCAATGATCAGCGCACCTTCTAGGCCAGCGTTGCTGACAATCTGACGCAGTGGTGCTTCAACAGCTCGTAAAATGATTGCGGCACCAACTTTCTGGTCTTCGTTAGCTTCGCCATTGATTACTGATTGTACAGCGTCTATACAGCGAGCCAGGGCAACACCACCACCAGGAACGATGCCTTCTTCGACAGCAGCACGGGTTGCGTGCAGTGCATCTTCGACTCGAGCCTTCTTCTCCTTCATCTCGATTTCGGTTGCGGCACCAACATTGATGACTGCGACACCACCGGCCAATTTGGCCAAGCGCTCTTGCAGCTTCTCACGATCATAATCTGAGGTGGTTTCCTCAATCTGTGCACGAATTTGATTGATGCGTCCCTTGATATTTTCCTTGTCACCGGCTCCATCTATGATGGTTGTGTTGTCCTTGTCAATGACGATGGACTTGGCTTGACCAAGGTTGTGCAGTGTGAGGTCTTCCAACTTCATACCCATATCTTCAGAAACAACTTGGCCTCCGGTCAGGATGGCAATGTCTTCCAACATAGCCTTGCGGCGATCGCCGAAGCCAGGAGCTTTGACGGCAGAGCACTTCAGTGTTCCACGAATTTTGTTGACAACCAATGTGGCTAGTGCCTCACCTTCTACGTCTTCAGCGATGATCATGAAAGGCTTGCCAGTCTTAGCGATTTGCTCCAGTACGGGCAGCATGTCTTTCATGTTGCTGACTTTCTTCTCTACTAAGATCACGTAAGGATCCTCTAAGACAACTTCCATACGCTCGGAGTCAGTCACGAAGTAGGGAGAGAGGTAGCCACGATCAAATTGCATACCCTCAACTACGTCGAGGCTTGTTTCGGCGCTCTTGGCTTCTTCAATAGTGATGACACCGTCCTTGCCGACTTTCTCCATTGCTTCTGCGATGATGTCACCAATGGTTTCATCGCTATTGGCAGAAATAGTTCCAACCTGAGAAATCTCTTTAGAACTGGAAACAGACTTGGAGATTGCGTGCAGGCGTGCAGTAGCGGCAGCAACTGCTTTGTCAATACCTCGCTTCAGATCCATTGGATTGGCGCCAGCAGCCAAATTTCGGTTACCTTCGTTGACGATCGACTGAGCCAACACTGTTGCTGTTGTGGTTCCGTCGCCGGCTACGTCAGATGTTTTGGAAGCGACTTCCTTGACCATCTGAGCGCCCATATTTTCCAACTTGTTTTCCAGTTCGATCTCCTTGGCAACGGTAACACCGTCTTTGGTTACCAGAGGAGCGCCGAAGGATTTCTCAATTAACACGTTACGACCTTTAGGGCCCAGTGTGACACGGACGGCGTTTGCCATCTTATTCACACCGGCTAGCAATTGGTCACGGTTGTCCGCGCCAAAAATAATAGTCTTCGCCATGGTTCCTTTATCCAGAAAAATTGGTTAGCGGGAGGATTGAATCAGAGGACGCCGAGAATGTCATCTTCACGCATGATCAGATAATCCTGACCATCTACCTTGACTTCGGTGCCGCCGTACTTGCTGAAAAGAACGCGATCACCAGCTTTCACATCTGGCTCAATCACATTGCCATTGTCCAGACGCTTGCCCTTACCGACAGCAACGACTTCACCTTCTTGTGGCTTCTCCTTAGCGGTGTCTGGAATGATGATACCGCCGGAGGTCTTCTCTTCCGCCTCAATGCGTTTCACCAAAATGCGATCTTGCAGTGGACGAATCATGGTTCTCCTTTTGCGAACGATTTTAAGGTTAGCTCCAAGTGAATGCCAGTATTAGCATTCGGTTGAAGTGAGTGCTAAAAACTTATCCAAGCCAGTTTGAGAAATCAAGAGAAAAATAGCACTATCCATCAATGAGTGCTAATCATTCCAATTCGAATGAGGACGATCTTGAAGAAAACGGATTATCCAACAACTGTGGAATGGCAGAGGCTCTTTGCTAGAGAAAAAGCCTCTGATCTGTGGTCTTAGGAGGTGTGGTTAGTTTTTGTTCTGGCTGTCAACCTTGGCAGCTTTGGTTGGGTCTTCCCACCAGGTCAGCAGTCCAAGACCATACTTGGGTGTGATCGCGGGGCGAGAGAATCGATTCCAGTAGCCCACTCGGAAATAGTTGATGTGCCAATGTGGAATCAGGTAGTGGTTCCAGAGCAAGGCTCGGTCAAGGGCTCTCGTACGAGTGATCAATTCCTGGCGATTTGGTGCAGCAATTAGCGATTCAACAAGTTGATCGACAGCTGGATTACGGATTCCCATCAGATTGCGGCTGCCTTCTAAATCCGCAGATTCCGAGTGCCAGAACTCGCGCTGTTCATTGCCAGGTGAGAGCGATTGTCCGACCACGGTGACAACCATGTCGAAATCGAAGCTACGTAGGCGGTTGACATATTGTGAGGGGTCCACGACTCGCACGCTCGTGTCAATTCCCAAACGCTCCAAATTTTTCTTGAATGGCAGTACGATGCGCTCGAAAGCTGGAGAAACCAGCAGGATTTCAAAGCTGAAGGATTCGCCGGCGTTGTTGACGCGCTTGCGACTACTAGCATCTACTTGCCAGCCAGCAGCGCTTAGTAGCGCACCAGCTTGACGCAATTGGGAACGTAAATTCCCGGATCCATCACTGACTGGAACCCTAAATTCTGTAGTAAAAACTTCTGGAGGTAGCTGATCCTTCAGGGATTCCAGATACTTTAGCTCTGCTTCTGAAGGTAGGCCGGAGGAAGCCATTTCAGAGTTGGTGTAGTAGCTAGTACTTCTGCGATACTGGCCATAGAAGAGGTTCTGATTGCTCCATTCAAAATCGAAAGCATAGCCCAGTGCTTCCCGAACTCGAGCGTCCTGGAAGATGGGTCGTCTCAAGTTATATGCGAAGCCTTGCATTCCACGGGGAAGTTCGTGGTGAATCTCTTCCTTAATGATCAATTGTTGTTCGTATTTGGGGCCATTGTACATCGTGGCCCAGTCTTTGGAGGTGTTTTCTTGGCGGAAGTTGTACTCACCGGCGTTAAAGGCTTCTAGAGCAACAGTGCTGTCGCGGTAGTAGTCGTAACGAATGCGGTCAAAGTTGTAATGGCCACGTTGCGCAGGTCGATCTTTACCCCAATAGTCTGGCACACGTTCGTAGGTAATTGTCTTGCCTGCTTCGAACTCGGCAATGCGGTAAGGACCACTTCCCAAGGGAGGTTCCAGCGTTGACTCTCCAAAGTCTCGATTCTCCCAATAGTGCTGTGGAAGCACGGGGAGTTGGCCGACAATCAAAGGTAATTCCTGGTTAGTGCTATCCCCGAAGTCAAAGCGTACTCGTCCTTTACCAAGATCAGTCACAGACTGCACATCTTTGTAATATTTCTTGTAAAAGGGATCACCTTTCTCTAACAGTGAGTTGAAGGTGAAAATCACATCAGCAGGCTTGACTGATGCTCCATCATGGAACTTGGCATCTGGGTGCAGATGGAAAATCACAAAGGATCGGTCTTCAGGCATCTGAACATGTGCTGCGAGGAGGCCATATTCGGTGAAAGGCTCATCCTGCGAACTAATCATTAGGGTTTCATAGATCAGCCCGATATCCTCAGCACCGACACCTTTCGGAATGAAAGGGTGAAAACTGTCGTAGGTGCCAATCACGCTCTGATGAAGTTGGCCTCCTTTGGGTGCGTTTGGGTTCGCATATTCGAAGTGGGTGAAGTCCGCTGAATATTTAGGTTCACCATTCATGGCCAGTGCATGGCGTAATGGTAATTCTTCGTTGGCAGCAACCGAGCTGACCCACAAAAACGATAGGGCACAGAATCCCCAGCAGAGTAGTCGCTTCATAGTAGTTCTCCATATTGAAAACTTAGCAAAATCAGTAGAAAACTACTTTATCGGCTTGCTGGGGGAATGTCGATAAAACAATGCAACTCATGATCAGTGACTGAATTCCAGAACTTGTTCCTTAAGCATATTTTCTCTAATGTAATAAGTCTTTCTAATCAATCTTGAGTCCTTCAACCGAGACAGTTCCATGTTTGTTGCGAACGCTGAGATCAGAACCGTGCCGATGCTCCCAATGCGGGAAGAAGTCATTTTTCCAGGGATGACTACGCCTTTTTTCGTAGGCCGAAAAGCTTCGATGGAAGCCTTGGACCGTGCGCTTAGCGAAGATCGTCATATTTTTGTTGTTACTCAGCGCAATCCAAATGTCGAGAGCCCAAAACAGTCAGATCTTTACGAGTATGGTGTTCTTGGGAAAGTGTTACAGGTAATGCGGTTGCCAAATGGAACGGTCAAGGCCCTCTTCGAGGGAGAGCAGCGAGCACAGCTCCTCGAGAGCAGTTTGGAGCGTAATGAATACCTGGCTAGAATTCGTCTGATTGAACTGGAAGAAGGGGAGGAAGACGGCATGCGGAGCCTGGTAGATGATGTTCGGAAGATGTTCGATGAATACACTAAATTGGTAAAAAATAAGGCTCGAGAGGAAGCTCGCAAACGCCTGCAGAAAGCGTCATCTTTTTTAGTAGCCGATCTGATTGCCCCGGTTTTGGATATTGGTAGAGAGCAGAAACAACAGCTCCTCGAAGCCCTTGAACTTCGTCATCGCCTTGAACTTGTGCGTCAATTTATGAGAAGCGAGTTGGAGATCAACCGCTTGGAAGATAAACTGAAAAAGCAGGTGGAAGAGCAAATTTCTCGCTCGCAGAAAGAAACTTACCTGCAGGATCAACTACGTTCCATTCAGAAAGAATTAGGCCAAGCCGACGATGGGCAGACAGAGTCGGAGGAAATGGATCAAAAGATTACAGAAGCAAAAATGCCTGAGGGTGTGGAGGAAGAGGCTCGTAAGGAACTGAAAAAATTACAGATGATGTCGCCACTGTCCTCCGAAGCTAACGTGGTTCGGAATTATCTGGAGTGGCTCGTCTCTATGCCTTGGAGCAAGAAGACCCAAGATAACTTTGATCTGATTCGGGCGCAGAAAATCTTGGATGAGGATCACTATGGACTGGAGAAGGTCAAGGAGCGCATCGTCGAATATCTTGCGGTAGCTCACCTGCGAGGTTCTTTGAAAGGGCCGATCATCTGTTTGACTGGTCCTCCAGGAGTGGGTAAGACGTCATTGGCAAAGTCAATTGCAAGAGCGTTGGATCGAAAATTTGTCAGGATGAGCCTGGGAGGCGTGCGTGACGAGGCAGAGATCCGTGGTCACCGTAGAACATACATCGGTGCCTTACCAGGGAAGATCATCCAGTCTTTACGCAAGGCGGGTAGCAATAATCCAGTACTGTTGATTGATGAGATCGATAAACTCTACCAAAGCGTGATCAGTGATCCTTCAGCAGCCATGCTTGAAGTTTTGGATCCAGAACAAAACAACACCTTCACGGATCACTACCTGGAAGTTGAATACGATTTGTCAGACGTACTGTTCATCTGTACGGCCAATTCTACTCAGCAGATCACTGCTCCTTTGCTGGACCGGATGGAGGTGATTCGCTTGTCGGGTTATACTGAACTGGAGAAAGTTCGAATCGCAGAAGATTTTATCATTCCAAGACAACGAAAACTGCACGGTTTGATAGCCGAACAGTTACGTTTCCGCAAGGCTGCGGTGGAAGAAGTGATCCGAAGCTATACTCGTGAGGCCGGTGTGCGTAATCTGGAGCGGGAACTTGGCAAGATTTGTCGGAAAGTAGTCACCCAGTTGGTTCGTTCTGAAGAGAAGAAGAACATGATGGTGACGCCGAAATTGGTACACAAGTGCTTGGGAGTGCCACACCCACCGAGGGATCGCAAGAATGATCACAACGAGGTGGGCGTAGCAATGGGCTTAGGTGTCACTTCACTGGGCGGAGAAACCATGCTGGTGGAAGTTGGACTGATGCCTGGAGGTGGTAAATTGTCCCTGACTGGTAAATTGGGTGATGTGATGCAGGAGTCTGCCAAAGCTGCATATTCATGGGTACGCAGCAATGCGGAGTCACTTCGCATCGATCATAAGCTCTTCAAAAAGCGAGATCTACATATTCACTTGCCGGAAGGAGCGACTCCCAAAGATGGTCCGTCTGCTGGGTTGCCGTTGATTACAGCAATTGTTAGTGCTTTTACCCAGATCCCAGTTCGCAACGAAGTAGCGATGACGGGTGAGATCACTCTCCGGGGACATGTCACAGAAATAGGTGGGTTGAAGGAGAAACTACTAGCTGCTCGTCGGGGCATGTTTTCAACGGTTGTAATCCCTGTGGAAAATGAGAAAGATCTGGCTGAAATTCCAGCTGAAATTACAGATGGACTGCGGATTCGAGCGGTATATAACGTGAATGACGCCCTTAACATTGCCTTGGAACATCACCCAGCCTTGCTTGAGGTACCAACCACTGCCGGAGAAGAACTTCCGACAGATGGTACTGAAACGGTTGCCTGACCAGATCACAACGATATTTTCCCCAATAGCCCGCAATAATATTTTTCCATGATTGAAGTTTTCTTGCCCGATGGTTCATCCCGTCAATTGCCTGAAGGTGCTACAGGATTGGACCTGGCTAACAGCATCGGTCGCCGCTTAGCACAAGATGCAGTGGCTGTTCGTATCAATGAACAGCTTAGTGATATTTATCTAGAATTGCCCAATCAGGCACAGATCGAAATTGTAACACGAACTCAGCCCGATGGCGTAGAGTTGCTGCGCCATGATGCGGCACATGTGATGGCCCAGGCTGTTAAAGAACTCTACCCAGAAACTCAGGTCACTATTGGTCCGGTGATTGAGAATGGGTTCTATTATGATTTTGCTCGTGAAGAGTCTTTCACTCCTGATGATTTGGAACGGATTGAAGACCGGATGCGAGAGTTAGTGAAAGAAGATATCTCTATTCAAAGAGAGGTCTGGGAGCGGGACGTAGCGATCACTTTTTTTGAAGAGCAAGGAGAGACTTACAAGGCACAAATCATTCGTGATCTCCCAGAAGATGAGGTGATCTCCCTCTATCGCCAGGGAGAGTTCATCGACTTATGTCGAGGGCCCCACCTACCTTCAACAGGCCGTTTGGGGCAGGGCTTTAAGTTAATGAAACTGGCAGGAGCCTATTGGCGTGGGAAGTCTGAGAACGCGATGCTTCAACGCATCTATGGCACCGCTTGGTCCAATGAGAAAGAACTCAATGGCTATCTGCATCAACTGGAGGAAGCAGAGCGGCGAGATCATCGACGACTTGGTCGTGAGATGGGGTTGTTTCATTTCCAAGACGAGGCTTTGGGATCTGTATTCTGGCATCCAAAGGGCTGGACGTTGTACAGAATTTGTGAGCAGTACATGCGTCAGCGGTTGGAAAAAGCAGGCTATGTAGAGGTTAAGACCCCACAGTTAGTGGACCGATTGCTCTGGGAGAAATCAGGCCATTGGGAAAAATTTCGGGAGCATATGTTCATTGCCGAAGTGGATGAAGGTGGCAAAGGACATAGCGAGGATCAGCGCTCTTTGGCTCTCAAACCTATGAACTGTCCAGGGCATGTGCAGATCTTCCGCCAGGGGATCAAGAGCTACCGTGACCTGCCGTTACGTCTTGCCGAGTTTGGTTCTTGCCATCGTTATGAACCACATGGAGCGCTACATGGGTTGATGCGCGTACGTGCTTTTACTCAGGATGATGCGCACATCTTCTGCACAGAGAGCCAGATTGAAGGAGAAACCAAGGCTTTTATTGAATTGCTCTCGACAATCTACCAGGACTTTGGCTTCGAAAGTTTCCACGTAAAATTTTCAGACCGACCTGAGGTTCGTGCTGGTTCTGATGAGATTTGGGATCGTGCAGAATCAGCGCTGCTAGCAGCAACAAGAACTGCTGGTCAGGATTACACTCTGAATCCAGGAGAAGGTGCCTTCTATGGGCCAAAACTAGAGTTCGTGTTGCGTGATGCAATCGGTCGGGATTGGCAATGTGGAACTCTGCAAGTGGATTTTGTTTTGCCAGAACGCCTGGATGCAAGCTATGTCGCAGAAGATGGACAGCGTTATCGACCTGTGATGCTGCACCGTGCGATTCTTGGTTCCTTTGAGAGGTTTTTGGGTATTTTGGTTGAACAGTTTGCCGGACGCTTCCCACTGTGGCTGGCTCCGACACAGGCTGTCTTGGCAACGATCGTCACAGAAGCCAATGACTATGCACTGGATTTGCAAAACCAACTATTGGCTGCGGGCCTGCGCGCTGAGGTTGATTTGCGCAATGAGAAAATTAGCTACAAAGTTCGAGAACACAGCCTACAGAAAGTGCCGGTACTACTAGCACTAGGAAGACGAGAGGCCGAAGAAAAAACTGTGACGGTTCGGCGACTAGGTTCTAAAGAGCAACAGACGTTACTCTTCGAAGATTTTTTAGTTCAATTGCAAGCGGAATCGACACCACCAGCTTTGCGATAAAGCCAATTCCATACATGTGCTGAACATGAGGAAGTATGCGAGAAGATACTGATTTTGATGATGATCTTCTGGATGAAGAAGGTGAAGGGGCCGGAGGGCCTGACGAGGATGCGATTCCGGAGAGTTTTGCCAAAGATCTAGCGACCCGAATGGTCGTTCTTTTTGAGAAAGAGGTAGATCCAAAAGCGGCAGCTGTCACGGTCTCTGACTTTGTTTACACCAGTACGAATACACTCAAGAAACTTCCCTACTTCATTGATGCCCTCGAGATGCTGCTCGACAACGAGCAGACACAGCGTTTTGCAGCTCTCAGTTGGGTGGCTCTCATCAATGAAAGTGTCAACACGGAGGACTACGTTGGCTACGTACAGGACATGCTCGACTACCTGTTGGAGTCTTTCTACAACATGGAGAAGTCAGACGTAGAGATTGGTGATCGCAAATTTTCGGGAACCAGTTATGTGATATGTGAGATCTTCTCCAAGATGTTCGACATGAACAAAAATCATGGTGACGTCTGTTCCGAAATCTTTACGCTTCTGATTCGCAAGGAAATGGTCATTGAAGCTCAGGAAGATGCGGAGTATGAGGCTCGCAGTGGCCGTACAGGTTCTAAGAAGGCACGCAAGAAACGCCTGCGCCTTTATGATGAGGTCATCAACTATCTACAGGCTAAGTCACAGTTCAAGCAAAACCAGATGAGTTCGGAGAACCCATTCGAATTCCTTGGAGTGCTGGTCGAGAAACTGAAGGCTACGAAGCGTTATGTCTCCCAGGAAATTCTTAATGCGCGCGCAGCCGAGAAAAAGAAACAACTTGAGACAGAACTCCAGAATCGACTGGCTTCAGCAGAAGAGTTGGTGATGGGGGTTGACAGTTTCACAGACGGCCTCGGGTTTTTCGTCAAAGAGCGCAAATATAACTTCAAGTTTTTGGCTGTGGAAAGAGTGCGTCTTGCTCTTCAGTTGACGGGTTCAATCATCGGTGCATGCTATTTCTTAATCGGATATTTGGGGATGTACGGGATTGATTGGGTGAACGGTACAGTGGTCTGTATCACGATGCTTCTATTTTCTAGAATCATGACTTCTCGTAAGCGGTTTTCGGACTTCTATCCAAAAGATGTCAGTAAGGAGTTAGAGACCTGCTCAACAGGTTTCATTGATGTCTTTAAGCACATGTCCAGAGGACAACTGGAGCTTTTCCTGAGTAAGCAAATTCGCTTTGACCGAAATCAGGTCTATTTGAAGATGCTGCCCGAGTACGTCAAGTACCTTTACGCAATCATGCCGGATCGCAAGAGCATGTTGATGGACGTCAAAGAATTGTCGGGCCTGGTCGAGAGTATTGAGATTGATGTGTCTAAGAAACTGCGGGGCATGCTATGAGTCAACGGACTCGTCTGGCAGCGCTGTCTTCAGATTTGGTTGGTCAGGAGATTTGTCTACGAGGTTGGCTACGAACAGTAAGAAATTCAAAGAAATTTTCTTTCCTCAATTTGAATGATGGCTCGACACAGTCAGGAATCCAAATTATTGCTGATGCAGAGTTGCCCGGTTACGAAGAGATTGCCAAATTAACAACGGGCTCCGCGGTTGAAGTGATTGGCCAACTGGTTGAGTCTCCTGGCAAGGGACAAACTTTCGAAATACAAGCTCAGCAAATCCGAATCTACGGCAGGTCACCGGGAGAGGACTACCCACTCCAAAAAAAAGGTCACACCCTCGAATTCCTGCGCGAAATTGCCCACCTCCGACCACGAACCAATACTTTTGGTGCTGTCTTCAGAATCAGGAATACACTTGCTGATGCGGTCCATCGTTTCTTTCAGGAACGTGGATTTCTTTACATTCACACACCAATCATCACTGCCAGCGACACAGAAGGGGCAGGGGCATTGTTTCAAGTTACGACTCTGCCACTAGATCAACGACTACCCCTAACTTCTCAGAGTAAGCCCGACTACAGCGCTGACTTCTTTGGTCGTCCTGTATTCTTGACAGTGTCAGGCCAGTTGAATGTAGAGGCATTCGCGTGCTCGTTTGGCGATGTCTACACCTTTGGACCAACGTTTCGTGCAGAAAATTCCAATACATCCCGGCATCTTGCAGAGTTTTGGATGATTGAGCCAGAGGTGGCTTTCTGCGAGTTGCCAGATCTGGTTCAACTAGCTACTGACTTCCTAAAATTCCTGCTCAGCAATTGCCTTGAACGCCACTCAGAAGACTTGGCGTTCCTGCAGAAGATGTATGATTCAGAGCTTTGTGCAACGTTGGAGCACATCGTTTCATCCGAATTCCAGACCGTGTCTTATACGGAAGCGGTTGAGATCCTCCAGCAATCAAAACAGCCCTTCGAGTTTCCAGTAGAATGGGGTGCAGACCTACAGTCAGAACATGAACGTTATCTGACAGAGCAGCACTATGGCTGCCCCGTCGTTTTGACAGACTACCCACGTGACATCAAAGCATTCTATATGAAGCAGAATCCAGATGATCGCACAGTGGCGGCAATGGATGTCTTGTTTCCAAGAATTGGGGAGATCATCGGAGGTTCCCAGCGTGAAGACAACCTTGAACAATTACAAAAGCGTCTCCGCGAGTTAGATTTGCCGGAGGAAGAATATGGTTGGTATCTAGATCTGCGTCGCTACGGTTCTGTGCCTCACTCCGGTTTTGGTCTTGGCTTTGAGCGGATTGTTCAATTCGTGACAGGTATGAAGAACATCCGTGACGTGATCCCCTTCCCACGAGTGCCTGGCCATGCCGATTTCTAGGGATTGATGCGGATCCTGATCACCAGCAACGTTCGCTGGTGGAATGCGGAGGCCGCCTATGCAGCTACCCTTGCAAGAGAACTACTGAATGCTGGGCATAAAGTTTGGGTACTGACCCTCCCCAATTCCTTGAATGAGACCAAGCTGCGTAATTGGAACCTGCCAATCATTACGGATATCCCACTTAGTTCTTCAAATCCCTGGCAACTTTGGCGGGCCTACCGACGGTTGCAATCCCTGATTGAGGAACAGCAGATTCAGATTGTCAATGCTCACCGATCTGAGGGATTCCCCCTGCTCGTGTTGCTTCGGCAACGGCTGAAAAGTTTTGCGTTAATCCGTACTCGCGGTACAACTCGACCACTTCGTGATCATTGGCTAAATCGTAAGTTACATGAGGATTGGATTGAGTCCGTGATTGTGCCTGCACAGGTGATCGCTTCCCAACTTCGCCAGATCCTCAATCTTCCATCAGAGCGTCTGCAGGTCATCTACTATCCTGTTAACCCAAGTTCGATTGATTCACAGGGAGAAAGTGAAGCTCAACAATCTCGATTAGAGTGTCTTGATCGATTAGGTATCCCAAGGCAATGTCGAGTCATTGGTATTGTCGGGCGTATTCGGCCAGTCAAGGGGCAAAGGATTCTTCTAAAAAGTTTTGCTACACTAAGAAAGCGTTTCCCAGACATAGTGCTGCTGATGCTCTATCGAGACACGAATGAGACGGAGGCAGAATGGCAAGGGCTTTTGCAAGATTTGGTTGAATCGAATCTCCAGCAGAGCGTCTACTTGTATGGTTATCGCGAGGATGTTCTGGAAATTATGCGTCACACTGACATTGGTGTAGTAAGCTCTGTTGATTCTGAAGTGATTTGTCGTGTGGCTGTTGAATTTTTCTCTGTAGGGAAGCCTGTGATTGCTTTTCCTACCGGAGCTCTACCTGAGATCATTCAGGATGGTGTCACAGGCCGGATCGCGAAAGACAAGAGTGCTGAAGCCCTGGCCGAAATTCTGGAGTGGATGCTGGAAAGTCCAGAACGCATTTCAGAGTTCGGTAAGAATGCCCGTCAGCAGTCTTTGGAACGTTTTGATCCGAATAAATTGCTAGAGCAGACATTGTCAGTTTACGAGCAAAGCTGGCAACACTTACAGTCCCAACTGGTAACAGGAGAGGCAAATGTTCGGCCGTAAATCCACAGAACGTGGTTTCCCAAAGCACGAGGAAATTGTTCTGCACAAGGTCATGGAACAAGTGGAGAAGGTGCTGCGTCAGATGCAAACGGAGGGAAAAGACCTGACTCGGGTGCGTATCAAACGATTCCAAAAGACACATCATGTAAGCTGCCGCTGTCAGCAATGCAAGTCGGCAGAGGAAAAAAAAGATCCGCGTTTACGAGGACTCTTGGAAGATGGTTTTAAAGTCTATCTTGACAAGACGCGCGAGTGACTAGTTTGGAGAACTACCAGGAAGGTGTATTCAGCGTGGCAGAAGAACTAGCAGATCTCTGGACAGGCTTTTGCTTTGAACAGGGGGCAGCAGGCTGTGAGATTCTTCAAGAAGCTGATGGCGAACAAAGACTGAAATGCTACCTGACCGAACCACAAAAACTTGATGAGTGGATTTCTCGTTTTCGGAACGAGTATCCAAAAGCAGTTGGAAAACTAGAGTTAGTGGAGCATCGACTCTGCCCAAATGAAAATTGGCGTTTAGGTTGGCATGATCATTTTCAGCCTGTAGAAATCGGTCGAACTCTATTGATTGCACCTGTCTGGTACGAAAAAGACCTGCCTGAGAATCGTCAGGTAATCTGGCTGGAGCCAGGACAAGCGTTTGGAACAGGAACCCACGTCTCCACTCGCTTGGCACTAGAGATGCTCGAACTGGTTATTTTGCAGGAAGCTCAGGTGCCGGCTAGTCTTGTTGATGTGGGTACAGGGTCGGGCATTCTTGGTTTGGCTGCGACTCGTCTTGGAATTTCAAAAATTGTAGCTTGTGACAATGATCCGGTAGTCCTGCCAGAGGCCCTTCACAATTTTGAACTGAATCAGCAGGAGCAATGTTTTTGGGGTGTCGTTGGTACGGCCAACGTTATTGACGAACCGGGGCCACTGGTAATCAGCAATATGTTGTTAGAGGAACTAAAATCTGCGGTGGTAGATTTGGCAAGATTGACAGCTGCTGGTGGAACCCTGATTTGTAGCGGTCTTCTGATAGAGCAGGAGGTACCGCTCGCAACTGCCTTAGCGAAATATGGACTGTGTATTTGTGCTTCGACAGAGGCAGAAGGTTGGAGCGCCTTTGCTTTCCGGGAAGCTGGCAAGTTCTAAGGTTATACAGCTTTTTCTTTGCGTCCCCCCAAAGATGGGGTTACTCTTGCTCAACTTAAAAAATTGTTGTTTGCTATGAGCTTTGCGGCTCATAGATGCTTATTCTGTAATCACGAAAGGAGAGAAATCCCATGGAATTGCCTAACACCGAAGCCATGTCCATCGAGGAGAAAATTTGGTTTGCACGGGCTATTGCCGGCATGATTGTGGCCGATGGTCGAGTTGATGACTCAGAACTCGAATTTCTCAAGGAGGCTATTTCTTTTCTAGAAGATCGTGATCAGGTAAACGGCATCATGGCTGTTGTGCGCCAAGGCAAGACTCCATCGCTGGAAGCGCGAAAAATTGATCCTAAGCAATCATTCATTATCCTCAAGTATCTTGCGGAGTTGATGGTTGTAGATGGGAAAATGTCAGAGACAGAGATCACCTTTTTCGTCTATGCGGGCGGTCTGTTGGGCTTCACCAGCAATATCCTCACAAAGCTATGGAAGACAGCAAGGTCAATGCTGGAAGCAACCAAACCACTGGCAAAAATCTCTGCTGGTAAGAATGCCTCTCTAGTACGACTCACTTCGCTCTCAGAGTCCCGTTGTACTTTCCGGAACCCTCGGGCGATGGTTCCCAATATGCCGGTCTATATCCAGATTTCTAAATCAGGTTCAGAGGAAGAATTCTATGATCGTGTTGAAGGCAGGGTGACCGGACAACGCCAGGAAAAGTGGGATGAGAAGAGCGTCTCGATTCGTGTGGACATCGTCCAGCGACTGGGGGACCAACACGGTATTCTTCAAATCCTCTTCCCAGATCGTTATGAGGTCACAACAGTTAATGATCGGCTCACACCGAAGAAATCCTCACTGACTGGACGTATCGTTAACTGTTTTGCTTGCGGCAATGATGCTGTTCATTTTTGGTCTTTGCGTGCCAGGAGCATGATTACCAAGCAGAATATTTTTGGGATTCCAAAGTACCTAAGCCCTTCCGGATCGATGGATTTCTGCGATTTTAATTTGCTGGACGTGACGAGTTGTACTAGCTGCGGATTCTCTACCAATATTTTGGAGAATTTCCGCTCACAGTCTAACCGGAACGCTCCCTTCAACGTAGAACAGTTTCAGGAAGGATGGGAAGATCGAATGCAGAGCTTGCGAGAGAAAATTAAAGATCCAGCAGCATTCATCAGTGAAGAACGAGATCTTGAGATGGCATTGCTCAGCTATGATTTAGCGATAGAGACCCATAAACGATTGTCGGAGGTTGCAGACACACCGTATGCCAACGTGCGTAAAATGGCCTCACTGAATATGGTGAAAGCTGAAATGCTCTCGGAGGCAGGTCGAATCGATGAAGCCAAGTCAGCACTGAAGAAAGTCATTGAATGGCTCGAACCAATTTTTGAACAACTGGATAAGGTCGAGATCATCAAGGCTTGTCTACTGCTCTTTAGGCTCAAAGTGTATTTCAAAGACTTCCAGGGAGCTGGAGGACTGATGAAGTTCATGGATAACTATGACACCGAAGGAAAATTGGATCAGGAATCTGAAGAGTTTAAGGTGCTTTCTGTATCGCAGCAGGCGTTAAAGAAGTGCTATGATGATCGTGAAGAGTACTCCGAAGAAAAACTGAAAACTTTCCATTTGCCTGAGTAAGTCCTACCTACGAAGACACTTCTCTTCTTACATGTATTTCTTCCGAAAGCTTCGCCTTCTGCTTTTGCTAGTGGGAGGCCTGGGCTTTTTCCTACTGCCTGTCCAACCAGTTTGTGCTCAAGTCTTCGAAGATGCCTGGGGGTTGTTGCTGTTCAAGGGACAGACAGCTCAAAGCAACCTAGATGATATCGGCTTGATCAACTATACGGACTCACATGATCCTTCCAAAGCTCTGGATTTGGCGTACCCAAACACAGATGAGCTAGTTTATGGAGTGGAAGTCGCACGTCGAATATCAAGGAAGCTTTGGTGGTTCCATTATTTGGAACCTTACGTTACGGAATTAGAAGCTGCCCTGAGCATCAACTATCGAGAAAGTCAAACGAAGGTGATCAACGAGATTGGCCCTTCTGTAATATTCCGATGGAAGAACTTTCGATGGGATCGCTATGTGAAGACCACAATTGGCTTTGCTGAGGGAGTCTCTTACGCTTCCAAGATCCCAGATCAAGAGCGAACCAAAGGCAGATCCTCCAAACACTTTATGAATTTGCTGACGCTGGATATCACTTTAGCTCCGCCACAACTTCCAGAAGCAGAGTTGTCATTCCGGATTCATCATCGCTCTGCTGGGTATGGTCTGTACGGTGTTCGCAACACTAGCTCTAACATACTTGGGGTGGGTCTACGCTATCGCTGGGGAACAGCTTTGTGAAAGCTTTGGAAAGAGAGGCCTGGCCCAGTTAGTCTTTAGTGTGGTCTGCTGGCAGATTTGTTAAATGATTTGGCACTGGCCTATTCTTTTTGATTAGATATATGAAATTCAAAAAGTAGAGAGATGAGTCGGTATTTAGAAAGTTTGCCTCGGCAGAATTGAAGAAGTAGTCGCATATCGATGATAGTAGGGGACCATGGCTGCACCCAGCGAACATCACTCCGATTTTCTCCCTCCAGCAACTTAGGAAGATCCTGACCCTGATCTAATTGGTGCTCTTGTTCCATTATGACCTCCATCCGCTGAATAAAATACTGCATGAGTTCACGAGGTAGCCGACTGGCGAGTTCCACTGCTTCAGTATCCAATAGACTATGGATATTGATAACAGCCAAGGAGAGAGCTTGTACTGCCTGTTCGACCCACTGGTCAAAAATTTGACGCTGTGCGCTACTGTCTTCACTAAGTTGAGTAATTTTGGGTTTTTCGATTCCGGCTTTGCTTAGTCTGTTGAGCAGTAGAAATAAGGAGGCGTGCTCTAACAGCAAGCCACTCTGGCCTGGAGAACCAATCCGCATCAGAGCTAAGTCTCCTGCGTTGCTGTTGGTTCCTCGTAGGATGTCTCCATCACAAACGACTCCTCCCCCAATCACTACATCCAAGAACAGGTAGACGAAATCATTCACTCGTTTGCCAACCCCAAAAAGCATCTCTGCTATCGCAGCGGCTGTTCCATCATTTTCCATGAATACATCGCAGCCAAAACTCTGTTCCAGCGCATCAACAACATCAAACCTGCCCAAGCAGCGAGACGGTTTGATGTTTCCTGGTCCAGTCCTAACTCATTGTGCCATGCTTCCAACTGAAACGGGACTGCCACTCCAATACCTGCTAGTCGAAGAGCACTGCCTGGATTATTTGAAAATAATTGGTTGCTTTGCTGGAGAATGAGTTCCATCTCAGCCTCAGGTTGTGAGAGGTCTTGCTGTAGAAAAACACGATCAATCACGACTCCTGCGAAATCGACTAATACAATGGTGATATCCTACGTCCTAACTTGATCCCCAGGGAGTAAGCGCCTTGAGGATTAAGTTGGATCTGGGTTGCGGGTTTGCTGATGGACCCATAGCGTTTGTGTGTTTCAACAACCAGTTCGTCCTTCAATAGTTTGTTCATGGGCACGGATGCGGTTTGTGCACTCAAACCTGTCATCCTGGAGATTTCTGCACGAGACAGTTCTCCGTGGCGTCGTAGGCACTGTAGAACCAATCTTGCGTTTTGCGAATATTCCATGCGGGCTCTAATTGTTAGAAAAAATGGCTGGTTTCAAAGGATTTGCCAAAGAAGTTGACAAAGTCAATCTTTTGACAAATTGATGCGCTATATTGAGAAGCTACCTGGGTATTGCCGAAGAATAAGATGATTTGCTCGAAGGGGGTCAGCTAAGGTAGGGTTTACACGATATTTTTGTGCTCAGACAGACGTATGTAAAATCTGTGAATGAAGCGAGTAGGTTTTTTCACGGGGTTTGTTTTGTTCAGAATTGGAGCCCAACCATGAACTCACTGCTCCAGATAATGTTATAATTTCCATTTGCATCAGCGAATCCCAGAGAAACCTTATTAGGTTCAAGGTAGATACCTGCACCAACAAAGAAGGTTTCATTTGCCAAATAGTGCAGGCCGGAACCAAACTGACCTGTAAAAATTTCACCATCCAATGTTTCTTCAGGGCGTTGGTTGGAGTCTTCCTCTGTCCGTTTAGCAGATAGAAAATTGTAGGAGAGGCGTAGTTCTGGTTGTAGTCTCCATTCGGGCGAAAAATACCAAGCGTAGCCTCCGGACGCCTGCAGCCTGTATTCTTCTAATTCAATTGCAACACTACGATTCTGGGTGTGATTCTTCCCAGTCAATTCTGCTCTTTCTAGGGCAACCCCAGCCGTTAGGTGAGAGGCCCAATGATGGTTGTAGTATAGTCCTTGGCTTTGTCCACTGAGATTCAAATCTGTTCCTGTTTCTGAGTACTCACCACGTTGCATTCGACTCGCAAGAGCAACATATTGTAGGCCACTCATGGCTCTGATCATCGTTGGTGGTAGTTCAGGAGTTTGGTCTTCAACAGCAACAATGACCTCAATAGTGTCCAACCCTTTGTAGTTTTCTTCACCCTGCGTAACGGAAACCAATAGCTGGTAGGTTGAACTAGCTTCTGCAACCTCATCTGGTAGGCCACGAACAGTCACGCTCTGTTCAAGATTCCAGTCTTCCGGGGTGAAAATCAGTTGTTCTGGTAGCACAGAGAATTCATCTGGAGCAGATGACTTTAGTTGGATACGTACTGCTTCATTAGGACGGCTATTCAGGCGGATCTTTAGTTGGTCTTCACCGAAACTTTCGCTTACTCGTAGGTTTCCTGTTGAAGTGAGTATGCCTGGTTGGTCATTGTCTTCATTAGTGCCAACCAAATCTGTTGCGTCCAAACCTTGGTAAAGCTGATCGTTACTTTCAGCAGGTAGAATATTTATCAAGAAAAATTGAGAACTATCCAATCGTTCATCGTCTAAACCTTGGATGGTTACTCGCTGAGGTTGGTCCCAGTCTTCGGGTTGGATGACGATTGCCTCTGGATTGATGCTGACTTCGTTTGGCTGAGAGGTGCGCAGAGGAATACGTACCGAAGCCTCGGGTCTACTCTGCAATAGCACTTCAAAGTGGTCAATAGTTCCAGATTCACTGGTACTGAGCCGTTCGGGTGCTCGGATCAGAATGCTTGCGATATCATCATCACGGTTAGTTAGAGTGAGTTGTTGGGATGCCAGTGCAACGTACTCTGGACTGTTCCCAAGTACTCTCACAAAAACAGTCACGGTTTGGTCACCATCTGCCAAATTATCATCTTTGCCAACGATCAGCAGCCGTTGACGGACGTTCCAGTTACTTTTGTCAAAGGTGAGTGAGTTTGGAAATAGTGTAGCTTCATCGGCTTTATCCAGAGAGAGTTGTACAATTACTTCTCCCTTTGGTTCACTAAGTAGTCGAATAGATATCTCAGAACTTTCACCCTCTTCACTGATCTGGTCTGAGCTGCTCTCCAACTCCAACGCAGCGATGTCATCGTCACTGTTGATCAAGGGAATTTGAAGGGCGGATAGCTGCTGATAGGCCTCATCCGTTGAATCCATTGTAATTGATAACTCGTAGGATTGGTCACCATCGCGCTGCAGGTCGTCAAGTCCCTCTACGACTACTTGCTGAGTACGATCCCAGTCGGCAGCTGTGAAGCGCATTTCCTGAGAAGAGACTTTTCCTTCCGTATCGTCTGAAGACTCAATTTTCAACTGGACTGGACTGCGCGGCTGGCTTCGCAATCTCAAGTCAAAGTTGGCTTGGGCTCCTGCCTCAGTTGTTACCCCTCTTTCTGGATTGATCACAATTCCTGGATTTTCGTCATCTTCAACCAGCAGTTGTAAGCGAAGTGGAGGAAGCTTGAGGTAGCTTTGATCTGTGGTTGATTTAACTGAAGCAAGAATTTCTACAGGACGATCTGGATTATCAAAGGGATCATCAACTGCCTGGACCCGAAGTAATTCAGGTTTAGGCCAGCTGTCAGGAGTAATTTGAATTTCATCTGGAGCAACCCGGATGAAGTCAGGATGCTTGTTGTCGACCCGTAAAGTGATAGGCTGCATAGGGCGACTGAGTAGGGAGATTTCATATATGACTGGAGCCCCTCCCTCTTGTAGTCGACCAGGTTGGCGAGTTACGGACCAATCAACTAGATCGTTATCCAAACTTTGTAGGACAAGACCAACAGAGGCAGCCTGTCGGAAGCGAGTATCTTCGGTAGCAGCTACAGCAAGTTGTAAGGTTACTGCACGATCACCATCTGCAATATCGTCATCAATACTTTTGACAGAAATGTGTCGTGGGTGATTCCAGTCACTTGTAGTGAAGGTTAGTTCGTCTGCATCCAGAATTACTTCATCATCCAGCGCGCTACGTAAGCTGATTCGGACGGAGGAGGCAGGTTGGCGGTTTAGCTGAATTGTGATGTTGGTTCCCTCATCTCCCTCCAGCACGGATGATTTCTCCAAGTGAGCTAGAATGCGAGCTTTTGGAAAATCACCACAACGCCAGGCAATGACATCGTCCAGTAAACCCTGCAGTCGCAATTCATGACGTTTTTCCACAGAGCACTGTGTAAGTGAACTTTCTTGTCCCAATACTGTCGAGAAAGGGAGGTTGATACCAAGGCAGATCAGTAGGGCAGAAAGCAGGCGTTGGGAAAGGTTCATAGCTCAGTCAGTTTGGGTTGACGTCTGCTATAATCCTTTCAAAAATTCGACCATTTTTCTGGAGAGTCAGTAGACACAGAGTTGGACAGGTTGGGAGAGCATCCCACCGTAGAAGGCGATAGGATGTACAAGATAGGCATTGAGTAGATAGAAGAGCGCCACACCAATTAGGGGAGAGATGTCGAAGCGCATTCGAGGAAGATAACGTTGTAGTGGAGAGAGCAGCGGATCTGCCAAAGTATGGAGGACCTGAACAATAGGATTGTTGTAAGCAGGATTGATCAGGGTCAGGAAGAACCAAAAACCTAAGATCAGCATGAAGAAGAAGAAAACACTTTGGGCAATGATACTAGTAGACTGGATGATATGCCCACCAAACTGAAGTGCCAAAGCATCGACTTCAATGATTCCCTGCAGAAAAAGATTGATCGAACGGACAGACGCTGGAATGAGCGCCTGTCCAAAAATTACCAGTAGCAGAGAAAAGTAGGCGCTGAAATGCCTCATGGTGAGCGGTAACCATCTTTCGCACCAATACCAGAAAGGCCGAGTGACTCGGTTGATCCATGACACGAAGGGGTTGTAGGGATCTGCACTGACCCATGTTAGGACAACGGCAATAATGATGATCCACTTGTAGACAAAAAGACCAAAGCAGGTCCCGCTGGCGATCAGTTCAAGTAAATCAGGCATAAGCGGGGAGGTCACGAACTGGAGTGAATGACTCTCCACAGCCACATTGGCGCCCGCTACTGAGCTGAATGAATACGAATCCCTGCTCAACAAGGTTGGCGTCACTGTAGTCAATCTTTAGAGGACCGAGAACCTCTTCTAGGCAGAGCTGATCAACCAGAATTTGGACTCCCTGTGATTCAAGCAGAAGATCGCTCTCCAGTTGATCTGTAGCGGCGTTCCATTCCAATTCGTATTTATAGCCGGAGCAACCCCCGGGCTTGGCTCCAATGCGCAGACGGGATTCTGCTAGGCTTTTCTGTTCTGCTGAACAAGCTTCTCGAAAAATCTCAGCTGCTCTCGGTGTCAGTTCGATTGTAGGTGAGTTCATTTTGTTTTCAGAAGATACTTAGTAGCGTGGAATACTGGAATCGACTTCGTCAGACCAACGGTCAATGCCACCATCAATATTGAAAACCTGTTGAAAACCACGGGAAATAAAAAATTGTGCAGCTTCCATACTCCGGATACCGCGGTGGCACATCAGCAGCAGGGGAGTGTTCGCATCCCATTGGTTCAGAATTTCATCAGCGAGCTTGTGATCTAGTACTTGAGACCGTTCCAGCTTTGCATATTCTCGCTCGTCAGGCTCACGAATGTCCAGTACCGTTAGCTCGGGGTTTTCTTCCAGCATTTGCTTGGCTTGTGTAGGCGAAATGACCTGAACTTGGGCAGGAGGAGGAGGAGGCTCAAAGTTTTGCTCAGGATACGCTTCTTCCAGTAATTCTCGTAGTTCACCTGATTGTGAGAGTTCCTCTATTATGTCACACCCACCAACAAATTCTTGATTTACATAGAGTTGAGGGATGGTAGGCCAGTTTGTGAACTCTTTGATGCCTTGTCGAATATCAGGATCTGCTAAAACATTGAAGGAACGAAATGGCACGTTCCATCCTCGTAGGACTTCACAGACGCGATAGGAAAATCCGCATTGTGGGGCTTCAGGGGTGCCTTTCATGAATAGAAAAACTGGGCTAGTCTCAATCAATCCTTCAATACGAACTCTTGGATCGTCACTGGATTGTGATGAATCTGTTGCATCAGCCGAAACAACCTTGAATTTCATGATTACCTTTCCTTGTTGCTCACTTGATAATCCTCATATTTCTGACTGGGAGTAAATCAGTTTCGGTACAGATGCCGCAGAAGATAAAGGATCGAGAATGATTTGGAAAATCTGTCTATGGAAAAAACTTCCTTTATTTCTCCAGCTTGCGGTCGGAAGTTCCAGATAAAAATTGGGCATCGCCAAAAAACTGCGAATTTGCTAACCGCTGCTAAAATTAAAAAAGTGAAATTAGAATATTTGATTCTATGAAAAGTAGAAAGAGTTGGTTTTTTATCTTGCGAGAAGCGCACCGGTTTTGTGTAATCCAATTTCTGAAAAACCTCTAGGGATTTTATGAGAACTAAGTCAATCACCTTCCTCTCCCCCATTGATCAGTGGCGTAGTCGCCTGGGTGACTACTGGACCCTCTGCAAGCCACGTTTATTGGGCATGGTGGTATTGAGTGCGATGATGGGATACTACCTGCCCGGAGTTACCAGCGATCCCACTAAAATCTTTCACTTGATTCTTGGTACACTTCTGATTGGTGGCGGTGCGCATGTACTCAATCAGTGGTTTGAGCGTGCGCAGGACGGCCGCATGCGCAGGACTTGTCAGCGTCCGATCCCAACGGGGCGAGTCAGTGAAGAAGAAGCCATCCTATTAGGAGCTACGCTAAGCATCGTTGGTTTTAGCTATCTTTTCGCATTCACCGGCTGGCTTACGGCATTTTTGGGTGCTGCGACGCACCTGACATACCTTTTGCTCTACACTCCATTGAAGCAAAAAACAGTTGCCAACACTTGGGTTGGTGCCATAACCGGAGCTCTGCCTCCACTGATGGGCTGGAGCGCAGCAACCGGAGCTTTAGAGTGGGGAGCACTCCCAATTTTTGCAGTACTTTACCTGTGGCAGATGCCACATTTTTTCGCCATCGCTTGGATGTATCAGGACGAATACCGTAAAGGTGGATTCCGGATGCTCTCTAGTGTTGATGAAGATGGGCGCTTGACTGCAGTACACATGGTACTGCATACCGCCCTACTGATTCTAGCCAGTGCTTCCGTATTCTGGTTTGAACAGGCAGGACCTTTCTTTCTTGTTGTTGCTACACTCTTGGGAGTCGGTTTCTTGATGCCAACTCTTCAATTCTGGCTGCACCGCAATGAGCAGAATGCGAGAAAGGTGTTTTTCGCATCAATCATTTATTTGCCTGCCTGGTGTGTGGTGTTGACATTGGATCGAATATTTCTATGAGGTAGGATGGAAGATCATATCATGAAAAAACTCGATAGCGACGAGTTGGCCAGTAAAGCCTTCAGACTCGTGGCTGCGGGGTGTGCGCTATTCATCATAGCCGTTATCTTGTATGTGCTGTAGGGAGTTAAAATGATTGAATATTTTGTGCCTGGTGCTTCAACGTATGCTGGCGACATAGATTTCCTGTTCGATATGATCACGGTCATTGTGGGCTTTTGGTTCGTGATGGTATTGGCAGTGATGACCTATTTCATGGTTCGTTTCCGACGAAAAGAAGGTGTGCGAGCCGCTTACATCTCAGGTGATCCACATTCTCAGAAGAAATGGACGCACTATCCACACTACTCCGTGATCGCACTTGACGTAGTTATTATCGTTTTTACGGTAATGGTTTGGGTGGATGTGAAGCAAACCTTGCCTCAGGCAGAGGATAAGATTCGAGTAGTGGGGCAGCAGTGGAGTTGGTTCTTTATCCACTCAGGCCCTGATGGTAAGCTGGATACCGAAGATGATATATCTACCGTCAATGATCTGCATGTGAAGAAAGACACAGTCTATCACTTTGAACTAGAATCTCGTGATGTGCTGCATAATTTCTCTGTTCCGGCCTTCCGATTGCGGCAGGACACGATTCCTGGCCGTACAATCACGGGCTGGTTTGAGCCCAATAAGACAGGCATATATGATATCCAATGCGCAGAAATTTGTGGATATGGTCACGGAATTATGGGTGCAACAATCGTAGTTCATGAGGACCAGCAGTCCTATGATGCTGCTATGGAATCGATCCACAATCGAACTTACGAAAGTGATTATCAAAAACGACTTCAGAAGATGACAGTCAGCACGGCATCGAATAGCGAATCCTTCACAGATAAGCTGCTCAGCAGCTTCTAAACCAAGAAGTGTTTTAGGAGAAAGTATGGGACAGACGACGGTCACCCATGATAGTCATGCCGCTCACGGACATGACCATCACGAACAAAGCTTCATGATGAAGTACTTCTTCTCTACTGATCACAAGATCATTGGGTTGCAGTATATGTTTACGGGAATGTTCATGGCAATTGTCGGAGGGTATTTCGCTTATGCCTTCCGTATGCAGTTAGCCTTCCCAGGCATGGAAGTCCCGCTCTATGGCACGGTCGGACCGGGAGAATACAACATGCTGATCACCAACCATGGTTCAATCATGATTTTCTGGGTAGCGATGCCTGTACTCATCGCCGCTTTCGGAAACATCCTGATCCCACTGATGATCGGCTGCGACGATATGGTCTTTCCAAGACTGAATCGTTTATCCTTCCAAATCTTTCTACTCAGTGTAGTGGTCCTGTTCATGTCCTTCTTCGTACAAGGTGGAGGATTTGGCGGAGCCTGGACTTCTTATCCCCCCTTATCAGCAGTCGCCGAATACAACCTGACGGATTGGGGAGCCTCACTTTGGTTGATTGCTGTCGCCCTTGAGTTTGTGGCGTTCCTGATCGGAGGGATTAATTTTGTAACTACTTCGATGAACGCTCGTGCGCCAGGAATGCGGATGACCGACATTCCCATGGTAGTCTGGATGATTGTATTGGCTTCGATCATGTTCATGGCTTCAGTTGGTCCATTGATAGCTGGATCGATCATGCTTCTGATGGACCAGCGAATTGGTACCACCTTCTTTGTGCCTTCTGGGGGTGGTGATCCAATACTTTGGCAGCACTTATTCTGGTTTTTTGGTCACCCAGAGGTATATGTGGTCTTGCTTCCAGCCCTAGGTATCGTCGCTGAGATCATGACAACCTTTGCTCGCAAGAAACTCTTTGGCTACAAGACAATTCTCTACACTACCTTCGCAACAGGTGGACTGGCATTTGTTGTTTGGGCCCACCACCAGTTTATTGCTGGAATTGACCCTCGCATGGCAAACATCTTCCTCGTTACAACCCTGCTGATTTCAATTCCTATCGCCGAAATTTTATTCAGTTACATAGCTACGCTTTACGGAGGGTCAATTGAATTCCGAACCCCGATGCTGTGGGCACTGGGTTTCTTAATTACCTTTCTGCTTGGTGGTGTCACAGGAATCTACCTTGGTTCTAGTGCCTTGGATATCTATTTTCATGACAGTTATTTCGTAATCGCACACTTCCACTATACCTTTTTCCCCATTGCGATCATTGGGATGTTCGCAGGCTTGTACTACTGGTATCCAAAAATGTTTGGAAGAATGATGGATGAAACGCTGGGTAAGATCCACTTCTGGGGTACAATCATTCCTTTCAATGGTATATTCTTACCTCTCTTCCTAGTTGGAATGGCTGGACAGCATCGACGAATTTATAATTTTCAGCACTTTCCAGACTTGGCTACAGCTGATCTACAAGGAATCCGTGTCTTTGCAACGGTTTCCATGGTGACCATGCTGTTATTTCAATTCGTCTTCGCATACAATTTTTTCGTAAGCATGTTCAAAGGAGAGAAGGCTCCAGCGAATCCTTGGAAATCTAATACACTAGAATGGACAGTTCCATCGCCTCCTCCCCACGGCAACTTTGCAGAACTTCCTACTGTGTATCGTGGGCCCTATGAATACAGTGTCCCTGGTAATAAGGAAGACTACTGGCCTCAAAATATGCCCGATCGCAACTGATTATAAACAAGGGAGAACTTTGTTTCTCCCCTGAATGACCTTCTGAGAAATCATTATGTCTATGCAAGGACCTTTGGCAACCAGCCGTTCAGCAACTGGAATCCCAACCGGACGACTCGCGGTATGGTGGCTACTAGCCTCAGAGATTTTCATTTTTGGTGGATTGATTGCTTGCTACATTCTTTACCGACTAAATAATCCTTGGTGGGGCGGAGAAGCTGTTTTTACGAAAGTTCCAGCAGGTGCGTTTAATACATTCGTCCTGCTGACTTCCAGCCTTTTCATCGTATTGGCACACGACGCTGCAGAGAAGAAGGATTTTGACCGGGCATTTAAATTTATCTGGTACACAATTGGTGGAGGCCTCGTCTTCTTGCTGGTCAAATATTATGAATATTCCTCAAAACTTTTCACTGATGATCCAGAGCTGCTGAAGACGCCTTTGACCAATACTTATTGGTCTTTTTACTATACGGCAACAGGACTACATGCCCTGCATGTGATCGGAGGTATGGTCATTATGGCTTTGATCTCCTTTGATCTCAGGAAAGGCTTCAACCCACACAGGGTTGAATTGATCGGGCTGTATTGGCATTTTGTCGATATCGTCTGGATTTTCCTTTTCCCACTCCTCTACATCGCAAAGTGAATATGGCTGGAGCACACGCACATCCAAATTATGTAAAGATTTGGGTACTTCTCTTAGTACTCTTGGTGGTCAGTATCATTGGACCAGAGCTAGGAATTCCGTGGCTCACGCTATTGACTGCTTTCGGAATTGCGCTCGTAAAGACCTATTACGTCGCCGCTTACTTCATGCATCTCAATTTTGAGAAAAAATACGTCTGGTTCTTACTGCTAATTTCTACTGTTTTGCTCGGAGTATTCTTTTTTGGTGTTGCCGGTGACGTGATGAAGGCTGATGGCCAAAACTGGCAAGACTGTATCTCTAACAATACCTGTGCGGAGCAACAAAGGTATGTCGATGGTCAACTTCGGTGATTCGTGATTTTACTCGTAGCTCCTGAGATTCCAGCAAATTCGAATGCTGAACGTAGACAACTAGTTTCAAGCAGCATTTTTGCGACTGTCATTCTGATCATGACAGAGGTGATGTTCTTTGCAGCATTAATCAGTGCCTACATGATCATCCGCTCTGGTGCGGAAGAGTGGCCTCCATGGGGGCAGCCTCGGCTTCCTGTGTTTGCAACAGCACTAAATTCCTTGACTCTCTTGGCGAGTGCCTTCTGTCTGCATCGGTCTGTAAAGGTGTTCTCTTCTCAGGCCTCACAGTCCAAGCAGTTGCTTGCTCTTACGATTGCTCTGGGGACGGTCTTTGTCAGTGTGCAGGGATACGAGTGGGTCCAGTTGATCAGTTTTGGGCTGACCATCACTTCCAGTACCTATGGAGGTGTCTTCTATCTGATCATCGGAGCTCACGGGCTTCATGTGATTGGGGGACTACTCGCTTTGCTTGCTTGTTTGAGGAGGCTCAACTCCACTTCCCAGCAACTGACAATTGACAACCTCCGTGCAGCCCAAATCTTCTGGTATTTTGTGGTTGGAGTTTGGCCAGTTTTATATACACTTGTCTACTTGCTTTGAGGATTGTGAAAGCTGTTCCTGCTATTGCGATTACTGGCTTAGCTAGTTTATTCCTGCATTTCGATGTACACGCCTGTGCGGTTTGCTTCTCTTCCTCAGAGAATACAAGAGCCGCATTTTACCTGACGACAGCTTTCTTGACGGTACTGCCAGTAGTAATGCTGATTGGTGGATTCTACTGGGTACGGAAGCTGCAGCAGAAGCATGATGCGGTTGATAAAAGTTAAGCTTCATTCCGTCAGGACGAGTACATGTTGCCTCCTCGCCATCTTTTGGCAATCCCTGCGCTTTTGTTCTTTGTTTCAATAACAAGCTTAGCACTCGCTCTACCCCGCAACTTTCTCCTTTCCGAAAATCCAGACCTTACATTTTTACTTGTTGATAAAAAAGACTGCCAAATCGCAGTCTATCGAGGCTATCCGAAGTGGGAGATGATCGCTACCTACCCGTGTACGACCGGAAAAGTGCCAGGTGACAAGTTCAAAGAAGGAGATCTGAAGACACCAACGGGGATTTACTGGTTTATGGATGTTTGGTCAGAGAAAGATTTGATAGGAATGTATGGCCCTAAGGAAGCAAAACCCTATGGTGCAGGGGCATTTCCTCTAAACTATCCAAACTTGATGGATCGTCTCTTCCACAATAAGACTGGTTATGGAATTTGGTTGCACGGAACAGAGGGCGATCAGCCCATTCCAACAGAGGGATGTGTTTCAGTCAGCAATGAAAATTTTCTAGAGATTGCGCAGTATATACAACTGCCAAACACTATGATCCTGATTGATGAATCAGTAGAAAAATTGGAGGAACATCAGCATCTAGCTGAAATAGAGAGGCTGAGAAATTTTGTTGTCACCTGGATAGATGCTTGGGAAAATCCAAATGTGGAAGACTATATAAATTACTATTCAAGTAAGTTTACAAACGAAAATTTCGATAAGAAGAGATGGCTACACTACAAGAAGCGAATTAATCTGCGGAATAAAAGTCGGGAAATACAAGCTTCGAATCTAACCTTTCTATATAGCAAAGATACTTACTTCGTCCATTTTCTCCAAAAATACCGTTCTTCAGATTTTAGTGATTTAGGTTGGAAGACCTTGTACTTGGAGTTTCAGGAAGACGTACAGGATTTTCGAATTATCAGCGAAAATTGGGAACCATATGAAAATCTAGCTACTATTCCAAAAACAGCTGATACCTCCAAATCTGAAACTGATGAAATCTAAGCCCCCTTCATTCAGCCCTCACTATCTGTGTTCCAATCCCTTGATCCGTAAATAGTTCAGCAATCACAGAGTGCGGATCGGTTCCGCTAATGATGTGAGCCGAACGAACGTTGGTTTTAACGCAATCCAACGCAGCCTGAATTTTAGGGACCATCCCACCTGAAATCACCTTGTTGGCGATCAAGTTTTCTGCAGTAGCCGTGTCCAGATAAGAAATCAACTCTTTCCCATCTGATAGTACCCCATCAACATCAGTCATGAAAATCACCTTGCGTGCTTCTAAAGCAACTGCAATTGCAGCCGCGACAGTGTCGGCATTGATGTTGTAGGTCTCACCACTACTCCCCATCCCTATTGGCGAGACAACTGGAATGAACTGCTCTCGAATTAGTAGGTGCAACAGTTCGGGATTGATCTGTCTGATAGTGCCTACATAGCCGAGGTCGATGCCACTGGCGTGCTTTTTCTTGTCAGCTTGAATCAGATTTCCATCCTTCCCGCTGAGTCCGACTGCTTTCCCCCCGAAAGTCTGTAAATGAGCGATAATCTCTTTATTGAGGTTTCCTGAGAGTACCATCTCAGCGACCTTCAGATTCTCTGCAGTCGTTACCCTTAGTCCATCAACGAAGGTCACTTCCTGACCTAGGCTCTGGATCACCTTCGATACTTCTGGACCACCACCATGGACAACGACTGGTCGCATTCCTAAGGATTGCAGCAGCACAATGTCTTGGGCAAAGCTGGTTTTCAGGGCTTCCTCGATCATTGCGGCTCCTCCGTACTTGATAACGATGATCTGGTTACGGAAGCGCTGAATGTAAGATAGAGCCTCGATCAGTAGATCTTTCTTGTCCTGAGGGCTGATTTTCATTGGGGATTTCGAATGAGACGAGAAAAGGAAGGCTGATGGGTATGTTGCTCAAATATCTGGTCGGACGGGTACCTTTAACTTTTGGTTAAGTCGTAATGGTTCGTTTCCTTCAAGATCATTAAGAACCAAGAGTTGCTCAACAGAAGTCCTGTGTTCTCTAGCAATATCCCAGAGAGTATCACCCATACGCACCTGGATAATTCTGTGGGTTGCTTTGTTGTTTTGTGTGATCTCTCTAAATACGGTGAGTTGTTGTCCCGCAAGTAGTGAATCAGAACTTTTCAGATTGTTCCATTCCATCAATTTACTGACAGTCACATTATAGCGCTCTGCCAGTTCAGAGAGGGTTGCTCCTTGGGGAACCCTTATTCTGACCTGTTTTTCCTGAACCAGTTGTTGAGAGGTTGGTTCGGGTGGTGGAGCAATGATTAGTGTCTGGTTCGCCTGCAAAGCATTAGGAGCAGCAAGATTATTCCAAGCCATCAACTCCTTTACAGAAACATCATAGCGTTGTGCTAAGTTGGATAGCGTTGCTCCTTGGGGAACTTGAATCGTTTTGGGGCGAGCATAAATCTTTAGAGATTGGCCGGCTTGCAGATCCATTGGTGAGCGTAAGCGATTGATCGTCATTAGCTCTTTGATGTTTGTGTGGTATCGCTCTGCCAGTTCAGAGAGGGTTGCTCCTTTGGGAACCCGGATGACAAACTGTGTCCCACGGATACGCTCTTCCAGGTTTTGATTTTTTTCTCGAACGTCTTCCAAGACCTTGCGATTGACAACATACATCTTGAGGCGTTGTCCAACTTGCAGAAGCTGATTTTTAGGGATTCGGTTCCAGCGCAATAGTCTTGTGATGGTTGTGTTGTACTTGCGCGAAATTGTCGATAGATTCTCTCCTCGTTGCACACGCACATATTTCAAGTCACCATGGCGCTCAAGAGTTTGTAGATTTTCTGGAGTGTCTTGCAACATGCTATTGTAGTGCTGGAGCCAGTGGGAAGAAGGCTCACCATACTGGCGAAGAGATTGCCACAGTGCAGGCTGATATTTCTGTGGAAGGTAGATAGTGTAATGTTTCTGATCAATGGGCGGCATCTCTCGGAGATATGCCATATTGTAGGTGAGCAATTCGTCTAGTGGCATTCCCGCACGCTGAGCGACTTCTTGGAAGGAAAAGTCGACAGGTACTTGGAACTGTGACTGTTCCATTGGAGGTTCTAGTGCAACACCAGTGATTCCGAAATAATCTAAGTTCTTGTAGATGATTGCGGTAGCCATGATTGCTGGAACGTAGCTCCGCGTTTCCCGAGGTAAAGATAGCGACCAGAAGTCAGTTGGTTTTTTTCGCTGCTTGGCTCGTTCCATCGCACGCTGAACTCTTCCTTCACCAGCATTATAGGCTGCCAGCACAAGTTCCCAATCACCAAAAATTTCGTAAAGGTATTTGAAGTGCTGTGCGGCAGCGCGTGTAGCTTTGAGAGGATCTCTGCGTTGATCAATCCAAGGATCTACCCTAAGCTGATATTGCTGTGCTGTGGTTGACATGAACTGCCAGAGCCCGACGGCCTGCTTGACGGAGACAGAGCGTTCATTGAAGTTACTTTCCACCGCAACAACGAAGACTAAGTCCTGTGGAAGGCCCCAAGCTCGTAGTTCTCTGCGGAACATATCCATGTATCGCCCAGAACGAGCAAGTCCACGGTTAAGAATGGAATGCTTACGCTCGGTGTAGTAGCGTAACATCTGTTGCACTCGCTCATTGAGCTTGATGGGAATGTCGTAGTATCTTTGATCTGCAATGGACTGGAGCGAAGGTTTCCCTTTGCCTGTGCTGATCTGGTTCGAGGATTCTCCGAAACCGGTTAGTGGAGAACCCCAGCAAAAGATTACTAGCAGAATGAGGAATTGCAGTGAGCGAAGCGTCATTGTCTCTTTGAAGAGAGCATTTTTGTGAATGGATTAATCAAAAAATCATTCCTATATACCTGATTTCTTGCAAGATAAATGACACAAAAGAGAAAAGAGTTTTTCGCTTTAATTCAGCTTGTAGACTAAAGTTTTTCTTGCAAAAAAGAGATCCATTAGGTCAATTTAATCAAATTTGAGTCCACTGGTACTGAGTAAAAGAGGCTACATTGAATTCTTATACATTCCGACGTCAAAACTATTTTGTTTTTCAAGTTGATCGCGATCCTGTTACGCCTTCGGTTCATTTCTTATGGGGTAAATTTGACTTTAGAGCGATCTTAGAACGTACTGAGGAGTCGAAAGCAATGGCTCAGCCTGATCGTGGATTCAGGGATGAGAGTGGCCAATACTTTGTGCTGAAAAGCTTGCAGAACTTGTATCGCACAGAATGGTACGAGTTTGTTCGTCCAACAGCCCACGGCTTACAACTCGAGGAGACACTCTGGCAAAATAATGGTAAGTCTCACTATGTGGAATATCCTCAGGATCTACAGGATGTCGCATGCTCTATCTGTGCCGCAGAAATGGGTCTAAGTCCGTTGCAGTCTGTTGAATTAGCCTAATACTTAACCAATTTGACCATTTCATGAAATCGACTTTGCCTCAACGTAAGGTGCACATAGCAACCTTTGGTTGTCAGATGAACGAGTACGATAGCGATAAGATGCTCGAAATCTTGAATCAGGAAAATTATCAGTACACAGATGAGGCTGGAGAAGCTGACTTGATTCTGCTGAATACCTGTTCTGTTCGAGATAAGGCAGAACAAAAAGTTTATAGCTTGCTAGGCAGGCTGCGGAAACTGAAACAAGCTAATCCTAAGCTGAAAATTGGAGTTGGTGGGTGTGTTGCACAACAGGAAGGTCAGCAAATTCTTGTAAGAGAACGCAGTGTCGATTTGGTCTTTGGTACAGATAATTTATTCGAACTCCCTGAACTTTTAGCAGAAGTTGCTCAGGGAGAGCGTATCGCAAGGACGAATCGTGTAGCTCCTCGTCAAAAAGTCAGAAATTTTATCCCAGAGGAAGTTTCTTTATCAAAAGGAGCTAGCCTGAAAGCTCATCTTGCGATTACCAAAGGGTGTAATAATTTTTGCTCTTTTTGTATTGTCCCAGTGACACGGGGTTTGGAAGTGAGTCGGGAACCAAAAAATATTTTGCAGGAAGCTAGAAATCTGGTTGCTCAGGGAGTTCGTGAAATTTGTTTACTTGGGCAGAACGTCAATTCGTACAAGGCAGATGGTGTCGATTTTGTCGAATTGCTAAGGCGAATGGATAAGATTGAAGGATTGCAACGCATAAGATTTACTTCACCACATCCTAAAGATTTTCGAGAAGAACTTGCGGAAGGATTTGCTGAGTTGCCCAGTTTATGTGAACAACTCCATCTACCTCTGCAGTCGGGTTCAGATCGTGTGCTGCGTCGAATGCGTCGCTGGTATACCTTGGAAAAATATCTGGAAAAAGTAGCCTTGTATCGCCGCTACGTACCACAGGGAACGTTATCAACTGATATGATTGTTGGCTTTCCTGGTGAAACAGAAGAGGATTTCGAACAGACTTTGCAAGCGATCCAAACCGTCCATTATGACCAGATCTTCGCATTTAAGTATTCCCCACGGCCAGATACACCTGCGGCGGCATATTCGGGACAGTTGCCAGAAGAGGTCAAGATCGAGAGATTGCGCCGGCTATTGGAATTACAGGAACCGATTGTAAAAGCCAAAAACAAGGCTTTGATCGGTAGTTCGCAGGAGGTCTTGGTCGAAGGCCCTTATTTGAAGGACCCAAATCGACTTAACGGAAGGAGTCGAGGTTACCATTCGGTTGCGATTTCAAACTGTGCCGCTGAACCAGGAGAATTAGTGCCAGTTCAGATCACTGGAGCCAAAACCTACCTGCTGGAAGCAGAACCACTGTCAAAATGATCAATCAACGTCAGATCACCAGTCGAATAGATCTCGTTTGTCCAATCTGCCATGTTGAGGGAGAGTGTGAGGCGCATTGCGTAGAAGCCTGGCAACAAGGAAATCGCCGAGATCATCTGCGAAACCTGTTGACGCCCTATCCCAATATTGCGCCGCAGTTGCTTCAAACGCTTTTAGATGACCATGCAACGCCGGAACAGACTTTTGGCGACTGTACATTGATTGCTTGGAATGATGAGGTGCCAGCGACCTTTCTTCCGCTTTTCAATGGTACAGCGATGATCCATACACAAGAACCGTTACAATGGTTTGCTCTTTTCCATCGTGAGGGGCCTAATCTTCTGGATCTTTACACCAAACGCATACTGGGTCAATTGATGCGCAGCTACAAGATGCGTGAGATGATCCAGACGCTGCGCGAAGAAGAAGTCCGGATGATAGTTCCTCGTACAGCCGCGAAGCGTACTAAGCCCACACAGCCGCCATTGGACCAAGCCCCTGAAATTCTGATTTCACAAGGTGGTGTGGCTGCAGATTCTTCTGCTTATCAGGAAGAAGAATGGGCTATTGATTTGATTCGTAGTCTAACCTAAAGATCTTCGATAGAAGAAGGTGGTAAAATATTTGTTTGGTATTTGCACATCTTTTATCATAAATCGAAATCCAAGAAGAGAGATAGGATTATGAAACCATGGATTGTATGGATGTGCTTTGTGTTGCTCTATCTTGGAGTACAGGAAGCTGAAGCTCGAAGAATCACCGGTGGAAAGCCAATGGCGCCGCGAAGCCCAGGCATTAACTATGAGCAACTTCAGCAGCATCGAACACAGTCTCGTGCTGGTTATCAAAGTGGCTACTATGATCAAGCATACCAAGCTGAGGTTCGTAGGGGCCGTTCAGTGAACAGCATGTTGGAGAGCAATACGGGAAGTCCGCCGGTTTATCCACTGAACTACGGTTCGCTCCGACGCTCTGTGTTGGAAGATGATGATACGCAACGCCGGAACTTCAATCCATTCAGAGTAAAGCCTGAATACGGGACACGTCCATCTAGTCGCCCACGCCCGCGTTATCCTACCGAAGGTGTTAAATCACCGATCAAACTATTCTGATTGTTCCCTACATTCCCCAAAAAGTGTTGGCCTTGAAGGCCAACACAAACTAATCGCAAATCAAAAGAGATTTATAAATGTCCAGTCGTCTGTCTCAGCTACAGAAGTTGATTCAGGAATCTGAATTAGATGGCTATTTAGTACCAACGACAGATGAGCACCTGAACGAGTATGTGCCTCTGCACCATCGTCGTTTGGAAGCATTGAGCGGATTCAATGGATCTGCTGGCATTGCGATTATTCTGCGGGAAGGACGATCGCAGCTTTTTGTAGACTCTCGCTACTATATTCAAGCAGATGCGCAAAGCGGAGATCATTTTGAAATCCGAAAACTAGGGCTCGCCGGAGTTCCAGACGTCGTGGAATGGCTCGCAGGGCAATCGATTGGATGTCGTTTCGGAGTAGATCCGTTTACAGTTAGCCCACGGAGTTGGCGACGTTGGTCGCAGGCGTTGATGAACTGCCAGTCGGAGTTGGTACCAGTGCTTGGTAACTTAGTTGATCAGACCGGATCAATTGCGATGCCTGAACGGGTAGAACCTAATTTGTTGCCACTTTCTTGGACGGGTCGTTCCACCTTAGAAAAATTGACAGAATTGCGTGACCAACTAGATAAACATCAGGCTACACATTTATTGTTGACCCAGCTAGATGAGATTGCCTGGTTGACTAATTTGCGGGGAAAGGACGTTCCTTGTAATCCAGTCTTCGAATCCTATGCGCTGATTTCCAAGACAGAAGCAATCTGCTTTTGTCATTTTCCTACTAGCACAGAACTAAAATCACTAACGGATTGGACGTTCTATCCATATGAGGACTACGCTCCCACCTTGAAGCATTTAGCAGCGGATGATTCTGCGTATGTTTGGTTGGACCCACAGGGGGTTACAATGGGCACCTTGCTATTATTACAAGATCAATCTGCCCAGGTATTGGAAGCAGAAAGTCCAGTTATCATGCCACGTGCTCTGAAGAATGAAGTCGAATTGCAGCGTATTCGCTACGCTCACCGACAGGCAGCAGTTGGAAAAGTTCAGAGTCTTGCTAGATTGAAGCAAGCTGAGCGGAATAGTGAAAAGGTAAGTGAACAACAATATGCTGGATGGCTACGTAGCTACTATGAGAAACGACCAGATTTTGCAGATTTGAGCTTTGAAACAATTGCTGGAGCTGGTGCTAACGCAGCGATTGTTCATTACAGCAATCCGAGTGCAGAGAAAATTCTGACAGATGGCGAATTCCTATTGGTCGACTCTGGAATTCAGTGTGGAGGAGGAACAACCGATGCGACTCGTACGATGATCTGGGGAGAGCCTGATGCTGAGCAACAACGATGCTATACGAGGGTGCTGCAAGCACATATTCGACTGGCTCGCCAGGTTTTTCCTGAGGGTACGAATGGTGCGGTGCTGGATGGTGTGACTCGATCTTTGTTATGGAATGAAGGACTTGATTTTGGACATGGAACGGGTCACGGCGTAGGAGCCTTCCTTGGAGTGCATGAAGGGCCACAACGCATATCGGCCTTTGCTGGAGATGTTGGTTTTCGGTCTGGAATGATCATTTCCAATGAGCCTGGGTACTATCGCACGGGTTGGGGAGGAGTTCGCTTGGAAAATCTCTATGTTGTGCAGTCAGCTACCCAGCATCCTAGGCATCCAGATGGCAAAAAGTGGCTTTGCTTTGACACACTGACCCTGATCCCCTTTGAGCGTAAGCTAGTCTGCGAAGAACTGCTTACAGAAGACGAATGGAATTGGTTGCAGCACTATCACAAGCGAGTTTGGGAAGAGATTTCACCACTCCTCAATGAAGACGGGGAGAAAGAGTATCTCCAGCAAGCTTGTAACTGGTCGCAGCGGTTACAGGCAGCTGCTTAGGAAGCTTGGTGGAAAATCTCCTGCAAAAATTTCTTTAGAAGACCGATTTGTTCGGGAGTGTTCAGATAGGGTGCATGTCCACAGTTCGGGAGGGTAAACAACTTTCCCATTGGCCCCCTAGTTGTCATTTGTTCTGCAACACTGGGAGTCAGTATATCGGAAAATTCACCTCGAAGAATCATCACTGGACAACAAATCTGCTCGTAGATCTCCCACAGATCTCTTCCTTGGGACGCTTGGGCAAAGGGTTCTGATAAACGTACATCGTAGTGAACGGTCCATCTCCCATCATCTTTCCTCCTAGCTGAGGAAATTGCTAATTCCTGCCATTCCTGATCACTAAGCCACCCAAACGGTTGGTAGACCTGCCGAAAGTACTGCTTCAGTTCCTGAAAATTGTTGAGAGTTGGGGGCCTGGAAACGTAGCTCGCAATCCTCTGAATCGCTCCGGTGGGTAACTCTGGACCGATATCGTTGATCACTAGTCCCACCAAGAGCTTATGTAAACTGGTGGCTCCAAGCAGCATGCCCATGATCCCACCCATCGAAGTTCCGATCCAGCCACAACGCTCGACCTGAAAATGGTCTAACAAAGCAACTGCCTGTTTCATGTAGAATGGGACGGTATATTCCACTATTGGATCTTGTGCCCACTGCGAATGACCTCGTCCAAGAGTATCAGGAATTAGCAGGCGATAGTGTGGAGGGAGATGGGTTGCCAGTGTGCGAAAGTCTCTTCCTGTACGTGTCAATCCGTGCCAAAGGACCAGAGTTTCACTCGCAGCAGGATTCCAAACTTCTACATGGAGTTCTCGTTCACAGCACAACACATAGTGAGATTGAGGAGTTGTCATATTTCTGAATGCAGGGGAATTGATTTGCGAAATACTGGTTAGCCCAGGCAAAATACAAGTGTTTCAATAGTTTGCAGTGGGCTTTATTTTGCAGCAAGCGAATTCAAGGAGAAGAGAATAATGGAGTTGTCCCAAAGGCAGTGTGCGCCTTGCCGTGGAGGTGTTCCACCGCTCAAAGGAGATGCGCTAGAAGTGCTACTCCAAGAATTGCAAAATGGCTGGAAGATGATCAACGAGCATCATCTTCAGAAAGATTATGTCTTTCCCTCTTACCAAGAAGCTCTTCGTTTCACGAATTTAATTGCGAATCTAGCAGAATCAGAAGGTCATCACCCTGAGTTGATACTATCCTTCCGCAACGTACGTGTGAGCTATTGGACACACAAGATTGATGGCTTGGTGGAGAGTGATTTCATCATGGCTGCCAAGAGTGACCCGATTCACGCAAATGAATTTCCTGCTACCTGATGTGAGATCTTGTCAGTTCCACGATATGTCGCCAAAGCCTGCTTCGGGCTCTTCACGCTGATCAATCTAGTACTGCTGACTGGTACAGCAGTACTGGGCTATCTTGTGTTTCTAGCTTCTGCCCCTCATCTTGATCGTAAAGCGATCCAGCAGCGTCTGCTTACCGAAACAACTGTCTACTATCGTGATCAACGCACGAAATTAGGCGCCTTCTACGATCAAGTCCATCTTCTTTACCTGCAGGCTAACCAGCCAACTCGGATTGATTCTGATCTGGATGCGGTGATTCCAGAAGCATTCTTTGACGCAATCATTGCCAGTGAAGACCAATCTTTTTACCAGCATATCGGCGTCGATCCTATTGGAATCCTTCGAGCGTCTTGGGCTAATTTGCTTGCAGGGCGTGTTATTCAGGGAGGTAGTACTCTCACCCAGCAGACTTCAGAACTTTTGTTTGAACACCGGCCAGAACACGGAGAGGATCGTTGGGCAAACAAGGCCCTAGAGACACTGGATGCTCTGCGGCTGGAAGCTCGCTACAGCAAAAGAGATATTCTAGAATTCTATACCAATCTCTTCCACGTGCATGGAACAGGACAGGGATTGGCGATAGCGGCCCGTTACTATTTCAACAAAAATGTCTCAGACCTGAATCTTTCTGAGATCGCCTTCATTGCCGGTTCGGTTAAGGGGCCGGCAAACTACAATCCATTCCGAACCCAGAATCCAGAGGAAATACAGCGTATTGTTGAGAGAGCAACGGAGCGTCGAGACTATGTCTTACGGAATATGCTGGAAATGGAACTCATCTCTGAGGAGCGTTTCCTTGATGCTTCCCAGGATTTGGTAGCTTTTCGACAAGGGTCTTTCCGTTATCAAGACAATCACCAGATTGAGGTGGTCCGCCAGCAGATGAACGAGGAGCCATTTCACTCCATTTTACAGGACTATGGTGCTGAGGGTGTGGAGAAGGGAGAACTCCGCATTCAGACGACACTTGACCCCAATCTTCAATATCTTGCGCAGTTTGAGTTGCGGCGACATCTCTCTCGCTTAGAATTTCAGCGCAATGGCTATGCTGCTCCAGTCACGAATCCAGAGCCATCCTCATTACAACCTGAATCAGGAAATTTCTACACTGGCCGAATTGAAGAGGTGTTGCTGGGAGATAACCCGAGCGTAAAGGTTCAAGTGGGAACTGATCGGGCAGAAGTGCGGGGTTTATTGTTGGAAGAGTTCGTCCGTCGAATAAATCCACAAGCACCCAACAAACTTCGAAAAAAAGATTTTCAGCAAGCGCTTGAGAACCTGAAAACTGGTGGCTCAATTCTAGTGGCCTTGCATCAACGTGATAACGACGGATCTATTTGGCAGGCAAGCATTGAACAGCAGCCAACCCTCGACGGTGGTGTGATGGTTTTGCAAGATGGTGAGGTTCGGGCTTTTGCAGGTGGATTTGACCCTCGTGGATTCAACAGGGCCATGCAGGCCTATCGTCAACCTGGATCAACCTTTAAGTTGCTACTGTACATGGTGGCAATGGAGTTGGGTTGGAATCCGTTGGAGGCCTTGTCCAATGAGTATCGGGTTTATCAATGGCAGGGTGAAATCTACATTCCCAAGCCCGATCATAATCCACCAGATAATCAAAGTTCGATGGTCTGGGCTGGCGCGCTTTCAGAGAATCTAGCCAGTATCTACTTGCTGGAACACCTGCTTGATTACTTGGACCTAGAGCAGTTCGAACGACTAATGGAATTTGCCCGCTTTGCACGAGAAGAGAATGAGAGCCGTGCAGATTACGTTGTCCGGTTGCGAGATACTTATGGAATTATTGACACTCAGTATCGAATGCAGCCGTACTTGATGGAGGCGGCTCGGCAGGAACTTTTACGCAACACTGCCTTTGAACCACCTGAAGAAGAGCAGGCGCTACGCAATCTTTATCATGGTCGGAACTGGCGTGCTGAGGTGCGCTCACGCTTGCGTTCGGGTTCTGCGCGTGTAAGCCGCGAAAGAGAGTTATTGGAACATAACTTTTTGCGCCTTCAGGAGGTGCAAGAACGATTGCGACAGCAACTGGTACAAACAGAAGATGCTTTCCTCAACGGTAGTTTTAAAACTGATGATCAGGTGGCAGGAGAGTGGATCCAAAACTTTTATGTTCATGAGAGTGCGCTGCGGACAGATCCTTATAAAACCCCAATACCCCCACGATTAGCTTACGCAGAGAACCCTCGTGATCTTACAAAAGGCTGGGTTCCCATAACTCCCTATCGCTTCCGCTTGTACAATCAGGTCTGGACTTCGAATCAGCGAGAGCGCTTCTTTTCGCCAGCTAATATTTGGTTACACGGAAAGATCCGTTCCACGATTTTTCAGGGACTTGAAGACTTGATGCAACAACGTCAGCAGGATTTATTGCGCCAGGAGCCCTATTCAACGGCACGTCTTTATTGGAATCATGACTTCAGGATGCTGCTTTCCCTACAGACAGTGGTGGAAGTAGCAGCCCTACTAGGTGTCGAGAGCTCACTTCAGCCGGTGCTTTCGTTTCCGCTTGGTGCGAATGACGTAACGCTACAAGATCTTGCAATGCTCTATCAGTCACTGGCCACGGGTCAAGTTTTTGGAGATTCCACATCACCCAAAAATCATTGGTCATTGATTCAACGGATTGAGGATACCGGGGGCAGAACTATTTACGCAGCGAATCATCAATCTCGTAACGTTCTAGATCCCGGTGTCAATCGAGCTTTGCAAGAAATCATGCGTTCAGTAGTTGAGTATGGAACAGGTCGAAGAGCAAAACGCTTTCTACAAACAGAGTATGTGCGTGAAGATGGAAGACAGGTGACAGTACAAATCCCTGCTCTGGGCAAAACGGGAACTGCCAACAATTATTCAAATGCGACCTTTGTTGGTCATCTGCCAGTTCCAACACGACAGGGAATGCAAACTCAGGGAGGTTACACAATCGCCGTCTATGTTGGCTCAGATCGACCTGGGGAAGCCGAAGCAACTGCAAACCGGTTCCGCCTGACAGGTTCCAGTGGAGCTCTGCCAGTTTGGTCGCGTATCGCCTACTACTTGATTCAGACTCGTGAGTACCAAGAACGCCTACGAATCTATCATCCCAATCTCAAGTCGCTCGAAGGAAAGCTACTTCTAAGCTATGCGACGTCTCCTCCACTCAATATAAATGATAAAAATGGCTTGCTAGAGGGAGAGGTCACGGAGCGCAACGCAGAAGTCTTCTTACCACTACCTGACTCCAAATTACCCCGAGAAATTCCACTGTTTTCTCGCTTGCTGGAAGGGCGATCACAGACTTCAGCGGAGGGTGTCTGGAAGGAGAGAAGATGGGTTACCGCAATGAAGCAGCCACAGTTGATGAGCAGCACGAGTGATCCCGACGTAGAGCAAGTGCCGAGATAGATCATCTGGGCCATAAGTGGAAGCATCTGCGTCGACTAAGAGTACATAGTCAAATTCAAGTCCCTTGGTTTGTGAAATATCAGTCACTTCAACTCCGGCCCTGAAAGAAAAATCCTGATCGGCAACCAATCGTAATCCTGGTATTTCGGCTCGCTCTAACTGCTCTGCAATTTTTCTAGCCTCCGGTAGCTCACGGGTAAGTACAACCACACTCGCAGAAGGTTCTCTTCTCAGTAAACTGCCGAGACTGTCTACTAGAAACGCAATCAGTACTCCTGGATGCTGAAAGCCAAACCGTTCCACAGGCGCACCATGTCTTGTGGCTTCCCATACGGTATTTACGCTTAGGTGGCCAATGACATGCCTGGCAACCTCCATAATTTCGTAGGTAGACCGGTAGCCAATCGTTAGCGGTTCCATTGCGGTAACTTCCACACTCAGGGCCTGTAACATGGTATCCCAGTCCTGATAGCGATTTCCTGCCAAAATACGTTGATCCATATCTCCAGCCAACGTTACGCTTCTACGCTCTGAAGGCGTCATGGAGAGTAGTAACTGAAGCTCTGGAATACTGAAATCCTGGACCTCATCCACTAGTAAATGACGATACTGCAGTAATTTATTCTTCCGACCACGGAGAGGTCCCGTAGTCAGTTGGTAAAGCAGCAATAGTAGAGTGTCGTCTTCTTCATCTAGGGTTGGCAATTCATCGCTGAGACTCTGATTTTCTAGCCAGCCTTCGGGTGTTTCTCCATCTTCTTCGACTCGTTCTCCGACGATGACCTGACGCCGCTGGTAACAACGTACGTTCCAACTCCAAATTTCGTCGAGTTGACTTTCACTGAACGAACCTGGAGCAAAATCAGTGATTGCTTCCTGCAAGACTCTACGTTGAATCAGTGCGTCATTCCAGAGTTGAAGAGCTAATGCTTGAGGATTCTTGAGGACATCAGGGAACCAATCTTCCACCAGGCGGTCTATTCGCTGCCGGATCGAGGAATCGGGCATAGGTGGTAGATGTGTAAAGGCTTCTTGCCCCTGGGTCCATTTCAACAGGCGAGATAACCGCTCGGTCACTGGAGAGTTAGCAGAACTGTTCCACACAGTGATTACATCACCCCCGTTGGTCAATGAGCTAAACAATTCCATCAGGGTAGCCTGAAATCGTTCCAGCCGATGCTCTAGTTCCTTAGCACACCAAGCAAGAATGACAGGGCTTCGCTTGAACTCGATCACTCTTACGGGAGTATTCTCAGCATAACGAGAAGGCAGGTCTGGGAAAAAACGTTGACGCAACTGAGCAACCCATTCCTGAAAGACCCTTGCTTCTACCCCATCAACTCCAAGTGAAGGTAGCAGCTTGCTAATGTACTGGGCAAGGGCCCGATTGAAAACAATTGGTAGGATGCCATTGCTGTTGAAGTAGTTTGGCTTTTGCGTCATCAGGTAGGCGAGTCGATGTAAAGCCACTGTTGTTTTGCCCGAACCAGCCCCACCCTGAATAAGAATCACTCCAGCTTCTGGCTGACTAATGATTTCAAACTGCCGTTCATCAATCAGGGCTGTGATTTGAGGTAGGTGCTTATCCAGTCGGTATGGTCCAACTTCATGGACTGGTCGGGTAGCACTACCACTTCCACCACTCAACTCAATCCTTGTCTGTTCCCACTGAAACCACTGACCGTCTTCAAAAAACCACGTTCCTTGTGGGCAACTGACACTGCGGAGAACCCCATCTTCGATACGGACTAGTCTTCTCAGTAAAAGCCGTCCTTCAACTTCACGCCCTCCCAGTTCTTCAATATATTCTTCCTCTTCCTGGTAACGATAGAAAATTTGACTAACCGGAGCCTTCTTCCAATCGACTATGGAGCAGGAGAGATGGCCTGAGAAGAAATTCTGGTTGCCAAGCAGTAGGTCTCGAGTTTTCCCCTGCTCCTGCAAGCGCATGTGGGCAAAATATGGGGAGTGCCAGTGAAAACTTCGATTCCGTGGTGTCCTCTCTTGTTGACGTTGAGCAAGCAGAACCAGTTGCTCAATTTGGGTAGTCAGCGCCGGTAAATCCTCTGGATGCGCTTCACTCAGAGAATCACGCAACTCGAGAATGTCATCATAATAATTGGGGTCAGCTTCATCAGCTTGATCACGCAAGGCTCCCTGTTGAACTTGTTGTAATAAGTCCAACTCTTCACACACTGCGTCCGGGAGAGCAGCAACCGGTGTTCGCATAACAGGTAACGAATAAATAGTAAGGGGTCTAGAGGGACGTGGGTGTGTCTTCAGAATGAGTAGTCTCAGGTGAAGCTTGCTGCAGGAAATATTGCCCGATAAATAGATCCAGCATGGCGATCACCGCTTCATCAAGATGTTGCATGACCCAGAGTATGATTTGTTCCCCTTGTGAAGCCAAGGCAACATCAGTGAAGTGAGACACATATTTTTCAAAACGGGTGGAATCTCGATCTTGTCCGGAAGTAGTAGCTTCATCTACAAACAGATAATCTGCTAAGTCACCAACTCTTTTAGTATGGCCAAAAATGATTTGTCCATAGTGAATATTGAGCGTCGGAAATTGTTTGGCCTGTTGGCAAGCGTCTTCCAAGCTGTTGGGTAATCCATCAGAGAGATGAATCACCACTCGATGCCCTTCTGTTTTCCCAAGCAACTGCTGAGAAAATGAAAAGATGGCATCGTAGGCAGTTGTGCCGCCTGGTGCAATGAAATTCTGAAAATTATTCATTATCCCCTGAGCACCGTCGCTATAGGGTAAAATACTCAACGTAGCGTCAGGCAAATAGGTCGGCAAAGTTCTCAATAACTCTGCACAAACCAGATTGGAGAGCTTAAAGATTTCTTTCTCGAAGGTCGAAGCACTCATGTCCAACAGAATCATCACATGGTGCGGTACACTCTGAATCTCGGGAAGTGTGGTTTCCTGAAATAAAGAAGGAAGCTCTCCCTGGTTTTGCATCTCCAGTACTTTCTTGGCAACATCCGACAGGGTTGCTTCCATTACTTGCTGATCATGAGCAAATAGGCTTTCCTCCATTGGAATTAGTGGGGGATCGAGTAAATCGAACTTGGTTGGAACCTTAAACTCGAACATGTTCTCTTCTGCGTGCTGCCGTAGTTCCTTGTTCAGGCTTGAATTCTTATTCTTGCTTTCAAGAGTTTGTTGACGTTGCTGATTAATAGTTTCCAAAGCGGAACGATATTCTTGTAGAAGTTCCAGGCAAATTTTGTGTTTGAGTACACAGGCAAATTTTTGTTCCCAGTTTTGCTTGGGAAGTGGTTCTCCCTGAAAAAAAGGAATACGACGACCTTGCTGTAAGTGAATCTCAAAGTCTGGGTCCAGTTTGCCAAAGCGAAACCCAAGGTTTGATAGACGCAAAATCTCATGAACACTGAGGAGTACACGCCGTTTGGGAATCACAAAATTGATTCCCATGATGCTGACTTCTTGAAGACATTTTTTCAGAAGTTCGATATTTTCTGGTGAGTCACCCGCATATTCAGTGAGTAGAGAATTTTGTAATTCCTGACTGCGACGAATTGCCGGTGCGAGCTCCACATTTCGCAGGTGTTCACCAGCCAATTGGCGGGTCTGTGCCCGCAGGTCCGCATGAGGTCGGGGATCAAGTTGAGGTGGTGCTGGAGAAGCGTAAATGGTGCTGTTCTTCAAGAGTTGCTTGCGCTACAAAGAGTGTTTGTTGGGTTGTTTTGATGAGAAATATAGACAGGAAGGGTTGGTCTGCTTTGTGCTTTTGTGGATCTTGTGTGCGTCAATGCCTTAGGCCGGATGCCTTAGCAATTTTTTTTCCGCATGCCAACGGAGTTTGTTCATGGAGACCATACTACTCGGTTTTTGTTTGATTTCCCTGATGATCACAGGATTGATCGTTGTGGTGGAAGTCCTCCGAGAGCGCAAAAGATTTTCAAAGCTTTCTGAAGAAGTAGAACTGCGCCAAGAGTTGCGTTCTCTGTCCAAGGAAAATTTTCAAGTAGTCGAGGAAGAAAGCCAACCTCAGATTAGTCAACGAGTCTTCGATGTTTTGCGACAACAACTGAAGATTTTTGGTTATCGATCTGAAGAGCAACAGATGCTTTTTCTGAACCGTCTGCTAGGGAGCAATCACAAGGTTCTTTCAGACCTGAGTCCACAGGAATTGCGCCAGGTGTTTGCGGAAATTCACCGATACAACGCCTCCCCCATGAACTACGACGCTCTTGCACAAAGCGCCTAGGATTCGAGTTTCCGCCAGTTGCTGCGGTAGTGTTCTGCTCTACTGACATAATGGGCACTTGCCTGACGAATCTGTTCAAGAACCTCGGGCCCATAAGTTTTCTTCACTTTGGCCGGTGAACCGGCTACCAGCGAAAAAGGAGGAATTTCGGTTCCTTCCAGCAATAAACTTCCTGCTCCAACGATACTTCCCTCTCCGATTCGCACACCGTTCATCAGAATAGCTCCCATCCCGATCAGGCAGTCATCTCCAATCGTGCAGCCATGCAAAATGCAGCGATGACCGACTGTGACTCGAGTACCAATCTCTAAAGGAAAGCCTGGATCAACGTGACAGATGGTCGCATCTTGTACGTTTGTTTCTTCACCAATTATGATTAGATCCGAATCTCCCCTCAGCACACTTTGAAACCAAACAGAGCTCTTGGCCGCTAGCCGAACATTGCCAATGATCTGTGCGCTCTCTGCAACATAAGCGCTGGCATGTAATTGTGGATAGCTCTCACCTAGCGTAGATAGAGTCATTTGGATTCCTTGATTCTACGAGCTACTCCCTTTTCTTCCAGTTGTATAAGCATTGCGCTGAGTTCATCACTCTTTAATCCAGATTCTCTCTCAAGTTCCTGTGAACTAATCTGAACAAGATCAGTTTTTCCCCTTACTGCTGCTCCACAGAGTGCAGCAAATAATTGATGCTCCTTCTGACCCGGTGGACTGAACAATCCAAGGAACTGATTTGGATTGATTTCCCAGAGTTCCTGGACTTGCTGGAATTTCATGGATGGTAGTTTGAAGAGGAAGGTTTAGAGGTACTGTTGAGAAATCTGCTGACGTAGTGCTGGAAGTATTCTGCCAACATCCTGTGAGTTTGGATGGATTTTTTGCAGAGACTCATAGGTTGATAAGGCCTCTGAATAATCCTGAAGACGCATTTGAATCATTCCTAGACCAGAGAGTGCGCCAAAATGGCGAGGTTCCAAGACAAGAGTTTCCTTGATGTCAGCAATCGAGCCGATCAGGTTGTCTCTATAGTAGCGAACGGTGGCTCGCTTGTTCCAGGCCTCTGCCCAGCCAGGAGCTTTTTCGATCAATTGCGTAAATAATAACTCAGCTTGCTTCAAATCACCGTTTTGCATGATCTCGGAAGCTGCTTTCATGGCTTGTGTAAGCTGTGAGTCCGGATGCTTTAACCAGATCGTCCAAATGTTTTGAACAATCGGACTTGCCGTATAGGAGGTTTCCGCCTGCGCTAGCTGACTAAAAAGATCAGGCAATTCTGGATTACGTTGGTCAGCCTGCAGACCACTCCAGCCAACAGCGAAACTTAGCAGAAAAGTAATAATGAACTTCATGAGGCCTCCTGTCTCAAAAAACTAAGTTTTCTAATCTGATTAAGACTACCCTTGACCAAGCATTTCGTCGACTTGTTCCTGCATCAATTCTGCGCTGACCCCTCCAATTTGCTTGAAACGAATCTTTCCTTGAGGATCGATAAAAAACGTTTCTGGCACCCCATAGATACCATACTCCAAAGCGATGTCACCATTGGTGTTATCGAGGCCAAGGAAGTATGTCTTATTAAACTGTCGTGCAAAAGCCTGTGCTTGCTCAGATTTATCCTGAATGGCTACACCAATTACGTGAACCCGGGGAGAAACTGTTTCACCGTAACGCTTGTGAAAAGCTTCCAGAATGTGAGCTTCTTGTTGGCATTCAACGCACCAGGAAGCCCAGAAGTTCAAAACTACAGGCTTACCGCGTAGAGCGCTTAGTTCAACAGATTCCCCGTTCCAGAGATTGACGAGTTGAAAATTTGGAGCTTCGTGACCAATCAGTGGAGAAGGAACTTTCTTGGGGTCTGTGGTGAAACCAAAAGCGAACAGACCAATCAATCCACCCAAGGTGGCCCAAACTGTCCAGAATTTCCATGACTTCCACATACTCAGCCTTCAGCAGCAATATACTGTTGACGCAATACTTTCTGGCGCGAGGTCAAACTGCGTGGTCGATAAGTTAAACAGATACCGATACCCAGAGTGAATACGGGAAGAGCCATCCAGGCCCAACCAACGAGTGGATTGACATAGGTCTTGATTGTCACTAATTCGCTGTCAGCACCAGATTCGCTGGAAAATATCAGGTAGAGGTCTTTCAGGAATTCTCTGCGTAGTGCAATTTCAGTCAGGGGTTGTGGTTGGGTTGGATAGAAGCTTTTGGCAGGCTTCATCACTTCCAGCAACTGTTTGTCCTGATCATAAACTTCAATGACCGCAGCTCGGTGTGTTGCGTTGCGTACCTGAAATTGTTCAACACCAGTGAACTTTAGATAGTAGGCGTTGAGTGGCACCATTTCTTCGCGTTCCAGTGTTAGATCGCGCTCCTCGCTGAAGAAAGTGCCAGCAAAGCCAAGGAACATCAGTACCACTCCCAAGTGAATCACTAATCCACCGTACCGACGTTGGTTGCGCTGAAAAACGTGAATCATTCCTACTAGAGGTCCAGCCTGTAACTGTTTGCCTTTCACATGGGCCGCCTTACCAACTTCAATCAGGATGGTGACCGTGACAAAGATAGCGATCCAAAAAATTGTAAACGCTTCCAAATGAAAGGGTATGAAAACAGCCAGGATGATAGTTCCAACAGTTGCTGTAATCATTGGGTTCTGAAAGTTTCTGCGCAGGCTTTCTTTACTTGATTTCCTCCAGGCAAGCACGGTCCCAGTACCCATTAAGAAAAATAGAACATAGCCCATCGGTGCCATGATCGTGTTGAAAAACGGTGCTTGAATGGACAATTTTGTGCCACGAATTGCTTCTGCTAGTAGTGGGAATGTTGTTCCCAGCAAAACAGTGAATGCCATGCCTACAAAGATTACGTTCTGAACAAGAAAGGCATTTTCACGGCAGAGTACGGCTTCCATCTTGTGTTCGGATTCCAGCATTTGAATGCGCCGAAAGAGCAGCGCAAAACCGACAACCAAGACAACAGCGAGGAAGACCAGGAAGGCAGGGCCGATTTCAGATTGAGTGAAGGAATGAACCGAGTTAACTACTCCTGAGCGGGTTAGAAATGTTCCGATGATGGTCAGCCCATATGTGATGATAATCAACACAACATTCCATATTTTGAGCATGTTGCGCTTTTCCTGGATCATCATAGAGTGTAGGAAAGCGGTACCTGTCAACCAAGGCATGAAGGCAGCGTTTTCAACAGGATCCCAAGCCCAGAAACCACCCCACCCTAATTCTTCATACGCCCACTGCCCACCGAGGATCAACCCCATTGAGAGGAAATACCAAGAGACCAGAGTCCAGCGGCGAGTGGTCAGTACCCACTCATTGTCTAATTTGCCTCGAATCATCCCGGCAATCGCGAACGCAAAGGGCACACTAAAACCGATGAAGCCCAGATACAACGAAGGTGGATGAACCACCATGGCAATGTGCTGTAGCAACGGATTCAGTCCTCGTCCTTCTGCAGGAATGGTTGCTTGCAGATCTAAAGGGTTGGACCATCCGAGAAGTAGAACTAGTAGAAAACAGAGGATTCCATTCAGAGTGGCGATTACATAGGGAATGATTTCTCGATTGCTATACTGGTAGCGAAAGGCAACGACCATTGCGAAGAAGCTCTGAACCAAAATCCAAAATAGCAGCGAACCTTCCAGACCTCCCCAGAATGCCGTCACTTTGAAAAACATGGGCATGTCAACGCTGGAGTTGCGCCAGACATAGAAGATGCTGAAGTCGCTTATTACAAGAGCGTGGATGAGCACTCCAGAGGCGATGGCAATCAGAAAGAAGCTGATGATGCTCGCATTTTGTGCAGAACGAATCAGGTTCCAGTTGTTTGTTCTAACACCCAGATGGGGTACAACTGTGCCGTATAGACAAGCAGCAAGGGCAATCATCAAGGCGATCGTGCCGAGATCGGACATCTCTAACTCCGTTGGTGTTTAGCGTATGAAATTATCTTCAGTAAATTAGCGCGGGGTAGAGCCCCCACAACGCTTTTGAGATGTGCTTTGCGACAAGAGCTTTAGTCAATGTGTTCGAAGACCTGTGCCTTGCCTTGCTGGTCAAACCAAAGCACATCATATGCGTCTTTTCGGGTTGGATGTTCCATCCCCGGTGAACCGATGGGCATCCCCGGTACAGCTAGCCCTTGGGCACCAACTGGTGGGTCAGCAAGAAAGCGAGCGAGTGTCTTTTCAGGTACATGTCCTTCAATGATGAAATCTCCAATGATGGCAGTGTGGCAACTGCGCAGAGAGTTGGGTAATCCCATCTGATTTTTGAGTTGTTCAATGTTGTAGGTGCCTTTACTGGTAACCTGGTGTCCCTCATCACGCAGGATATTCGCCCACTTTTCACAGCAGCCACATTGTGGGTGCTTGTACATCGTGATATCGGAGGCCCAAACAGCAGATGCCACTGTTAGTGATAGTAAGAATAGAAGTTTACTTATCAGTGTTTTCATTGGAATTCCGTAGTAAGAGAGTATGGAATGAAACTCAGAATGAATCAGTGTTGTACCATTTCTGTGTGTCGATTCAGAATTTCTTTTGGCCAGAGTGATTTGAAGTAATGGATGCTAGCAACAATCTCGGAATCACTTAGTTTTCCAGCAAAGCCCCGCATTGGTGAATCTTCCGCAATCGAACCTTCATGAATGATCCTAAACAGTACTTCATCAGGGTGATGCCATGCGTGACCAGTTCCGTTGAGAGCTGGAGCTAGGTAACCTCCTTGATCTTTCATACCTCCCAGCGGACGTTGAAGGTTTTCTCCTACAGCCTTCTCTCCATGGCATACCGCACAATTTGCTGCGAATATTTGTTCCCCTTTGGCAATACTCTCACTGCTGGGTTCCTGTTCCCAAATTGGCTTGGAGAATAATGACCATGGTTCAAACAAAAATAGTCCGACAATCATTGCTAGCAAAAGGGCAGTCAGTTGCCTTCTCCTCAGAACGAGCTGATTCTCCATCATGTCGCTACTCACAACCAAAAGTTTCTGTCAAATCACATAAAATTTGGGTAGCTAGATAGCCTAGATTCGGAAGACACTATTTCGAAGAAAGATATGTTCAAAAACTGGCTGGATTGAGTCTGAAAAACAGGTGTTGGCTATGGGGCAGGCTGTTGAGATTATAGTAAACTGAGAGGTAAAACTAGCAAAGGTGTTTGGGTCGGGTAATGTTACTTTTCTACGAAGAAGGCAGGCTTCTTGGTTGTCGTGAACGCACTGAATTCCATGAATCCTACTGTCGGCTTGCGAATGGCAACCGAAACCAGTTGGTGAAAGGATTGACAGGTCTTGGGACGTTAGAGTCGGTGAGTGACAAGTTGCGGCCCAGGTTGTTGAAGAGATAAGAAGAAGGCTAATTAGACAGTACAGGAAGTATCTCCATCGATATCTTTTGGTCATGGATGTACTCGATACGAACTGTGACAAGCAACACACTGCTGCATGACACCTGCCAGGCCTTCTGCGATTTTTGGTGTACTTCCTTCCAAACCACTCTCTTGTACAATAGTCGCAAATCGGCTAGCTGACTTATGCATCTGTATGCCAATTTGCTGCATAGCGGCGGGCATGAAACGGGCCATATGCGATGCACCGTGACCGCCCAAAGAAGACACACCTAGTCGGTTTTCCGCGACAGTGGAGGCTTTTTCGTATTCTTCCAGCGCGAGATACTGCTGAATTTCAGTCAGAGCTAGTAGGTGGTCCCGCATGTTTTCCAGCATGTGATCTCGCACCATTTTAGGAAACTCAACCGATTGTCGTGAATCAGCAAAGCTAAAGGTTGGTAACCCAAAAATAGTTAGAACCAGAGCTGAAATAATACATTTTTTCATATGCTCTTAGGAGAGTAAAAATTTGAACCTTAAGATTAACAGGTTGGTTTTTGTGCTGCAAGAAAAGCCGCTTGGAGACATCAAAAAGCCTAGGGATTACTGAGCAATTGACCCATCCAAACCATCCCCCAGATGGTGAGAAAACCAAAAACCAAGAAGAGCAGTATAAGGGTATCTAGAACAATTCTAATCACGGGAGCAGTCGACCGCAGAGAAAGCCACAATAAAACTGTACTACAAAGGGTCAGATACCATGCCAGGTTCGAATACAGTTGATGCTTGGTAAGCAGACCAGCCAAGTTGGTATCGCTTGATGGCGACAGGATCCATACTTCGCTCAGCAACCAGATCAGCAAGAGGATAATGCTGCAGAGCCAAGCAGCCCACTGCCGTCGCTTTTGATCCTGCTTCCAAATAGCAAAAGCCAATAAACCAAGGAGCAGTGCCACCAAGGGCAACAGAGTGGGGCTGAGCAGCTCGTGCATGTTTCACCAAAAGTGATGAATTAGCACTTTGGCTTCTTGTACAGTCCCTTGCTGTTGCCAAGTAAAACGAAGTCCCCATTTTGAATTTACCTGCCAACGACCCTCCCATTCGGTACTAAGGCCGATTGCGCTTTCCCCCAATAATGGTTGGCGATAACTGGATTGAGCTAGCATGGACCATTGATCGCCAGTTTGCCAGAGTACACCTAAAGCAGGCTGCAATTGAAAGCTGGTTTCTGGCATTGAACCTGTGCGTGATTGCAGAATTGTATCGGCAAAAGTAAATCCAACTAGATCAGGGTGTAGCGCTATACTCTGTCCGATGCCCCCAACAAGTCGCATGACTTTATGCTGAGATTCATCAAGGGCTTCCTCTTGCCACTCACCGCTTGTTCGCCAAGAAACTCCTGAAACCGTGTCCAATCGTGTTGGGGAAACAGAAAGATTTTGAATCTCAAAAAATTTCAGTTGATGAATCCACCAGCGTGCTTCGTCGAAACGGATTTTCAAATCCAGCGCTTGTAACTCAGCATAGGGGAGATGCCCATGAACTGGATCCAACAGATCATGATAGGCTGCACGAATTCCCAATTCTATCCCTGGCTCTGTGTCATTTCTTTGAAACCCACCGAACTGAGTTCTCAAAGGAGGGTGTCCCTTTAAAGGATCGGGTGTGAGTGGTTGTGGTTTCTTGACAAGTATCGGTAGTTCACTACGTCTCAGCAGAACTTGTTGACGCAGATTCTGAAGAGACTCTGAGAGCATCTCTTCTCGTGCTTTTTGGTACTGTAGTAAGTCTGTGAGCGCATCAAGCACCTGAGCTTGGGCTTCTGGAGATAGTCCAGATTGTTCTAATTTATTCAGTTGTTCTGGTTGGCGTTGGATTCGGATCACCCAATCTTGCTGGGATTCATTCAGGTCTAGGGTTTTCCACTGCAGTCTGCGTTGTCGGGAAGGGACAAGGATTGGTTTGCCCAGCACTGACTGTCCATCAGGAGTTCGCAGACGTTGTAATCGAAAGAAAACATCGACGGGAATGGCCCAGAACTCAGATGGAGAATAAAGATTAATCTCTTCTTCCCAAGCCATGGCTACCAGTTCTGCCATACGATAAGCGCAGTTTTCCAAGAAGAAATAGTATTCAAAGTGAATATCCTGCAGCAGTTCCCAGGTGTGGAAAAGTACACGGTGCTGCTGAGCTTCCGTTAGCTTCAGGGGGTATTCCCACAGGTCTCGTAATTCGTTTTCTCCATAAATATGCTGAAAGTTATAGAATCTTTCGTCAGAGAAGCGGCCGCTATAGCCACCAAAAATTCCCTTCACTGCATAAACTAAAGCGTTATCAGCTGGATCCGGGCTAGCACCAAAGTTAAGTGTTGGACTGAGCAGAGGATGCGCAAAGAGCCCCTCCTTCAAGTTGATTTTGACCAAAAGATGACCAAAAAAAGAAGCAGGATTGTCCAAATAAGCCGAAACAAAGACTACGCTTAGCGAATCAAGCTTGGATAGTCCGGCCCAGCGTTGAAAGCGTGTACATTCGACGAGTGGGGGTGCTGGGGAAAACTCGAGTTTTTGCTGCAACCAGTGAAAGCGTGCAATGAAACGGCACTGTGCATGTTGATCAGGATTCTCACCAACTGGTTCATAAAACGCTCGCAATGTAGCGTTCAGCTCAGCTTGGGGGTTCTGCGCGCCGTCGGGATCCAGGAAAAAATCCTGACTGACGATCTCGCTTTTGCTGGTTGGAGCATTGGAACGATAGTGAAGCAGCCGCAACCAATAAGAATGTTGAGCAATTTTTTTGGTTGTAGCGGATTGAAGTAAAGTTTGTGGTGCCAGTGTCTCTGCAGCTAGTGGTGTCCCTAGCCCGATGAGCAGCAGTGGGTAGAATAACCACCAGAACAGTGGATGATTCCCTTTCATTGCTCTGGGGTTGGAAGTCCTTCAGCAACTAGCCGAAAGCCAATACGAGGATCTGAAGTGAGCGCAGAAAAAGTTTCCTGAAATTTACAGGAAATCTGATCTGGAGGGCTGAACCAACTTCCTCCACGGGTGATATATCCTTGCTCTGCCGAATTTGGAAGTTCGGCTTTTTCGCTAGTCCATTCCGCAAGATTACCCAGTACATCATAAAGGTTATGGTCATTGACAGGAAAAGAACCGACTGGAGCACTGACTGTGAAATTGTCATTGCAAGGATGAGTGGGGTGATTCCAACCAAAACTTGCAGCTGCGACTTCATCACTCACTGAAGCCCACTGGCAAGCTTGCTCAGTAGTTTTCCAGGGTTGAGATTCTCTGGTTTCACAAACCTGTTGCCATTCTTCTGATGTTGGTAATCGAAAGCGATATCGACCACTGTGTTGCTGGGTTAACCACTGACCAAATGCATGAGCTTCTTCCCAACTGACATAAGAGACTGGCTGCAATGGAGTGTCTAAGGGCTGATTCCGGTAATTCCGACTCGAATGCGACTGCCGGAATCTCTGAAATTGCTGATTGGTGATTTCATGTCTTCCCATCCAGAGAGGAGGAGGACAGGGATCCTGATCAGCTTCACAACTTGGATTGACATAAACAAAGATGATGGCTGTCAGTGGGTCAATCCAAGAATTTTTAGAGTCTTCAGGAACCGCCAAATGAGGATCAGTTTGGAAGGTCCAAACCAGCCCAGCAATCGGCAGTAGACCAACCACGAACAAGATCAGCCAGTTCAAGGGCTTCATGCTAAACCTGCCTCAGAGTTCAGGACTTTCAATAAGCGTTCATGCAGATTATCAAACTTTCCATTGCTCATGATGAGAATCACATCACCACTAGCAGCGGTAGCTTCTAAATGTTCTAAGATAGCTGAGGTTCCCAATGCCTGGGCTGGAATCTGGCTGTTCAGGGCGTGCACTATTGCCTGGACGTCTAATCGATCATTTGTAGGGATTCTCTCTGCTCTATGTGGTGGTGCCAAGAGAACTTCGTCTGCCTGAGCTAAGGCGCTGATCAATTGTTCTTGGTGTATCCGCAGGACGCTGGTATTGCTTCTCGGTTCAAAGACCGCACAAAGGCGTTTCCCAGGATGCTTCTGTCGAAGAGCCCGAATGGTTTCTGCAACTGCCGTGGGATGGTGAGCAAAATCATCATACACCCAGATGTCATTGATGGTTCCCCGCAATTCCTGACGTCGTTTTACACCTTGAAAGCTTGAAAAGCCCTGCTGAATTTGTTCGGTACTAAGATGGTTGTGCTGAGCCAGTAAAATGACAGCCGTGGCGTTACGAATGTTGTGAATGCCTGCCATCGGCAAATTCCAGATTTGTTGAGAATTTTGACCAGCGCCTTCCAGCCGAAACTGAGAACCTGTCTCACAGATTTGAATATCCTCAATGCGGACATTACAATCCGGCCCTAGCCCAAACGTTAACAAGGGACTGTAAATTTGTTCCAGTACAGGTTTGAGGTTGTCATCGTCACCGTTCGCAACCACGAGTCCATTGCCTGGAACCAGACGTAGAAGCCAGCGGAAGCTTTGCTGTATTTGTTCGAGGGACGCAAAAATATCAGCATGATCAAATTCCAAGTTGTTTAGTACCAACTGATCAGGCAGGTAGTGGAAAAATTTGGAGCGTTTATCAAAAAAGGCTGTGTCGTATTCATCGCCTTCGGTGATAAAGAAGTCTCCGCTACCATCGGCACAACTAGTCTTCAAATTTTCAGCAATTCCACCAATCAGAAACCCTGGATTCATACCAGCGTTAGCAAAGGTCCAAGCAAGTAGTGAAGTTGTGGTGGTTTTGCCATGTGTACCAGTGACGACCAAAGAAGTTCGACCACGAATGAAGAATTCCTTCAGCAATTCTGCCATTGAAATGTAAGGAATACGTTGGGCCAAGGCCGCTTCAACTTCTGGGTTGCCACGAGAGAGCGCATTGCCCAGCACAACCAAGTCTGGTTGCGGCTCCAGATTCGCGAGAGAAAAGCCTTCATGCACTGGAATACCATGCTCTATCAGGAAATCACTCATCGGTGGATAAACATTTTGGTCTGCGCCAGTGATGTGGTGTCCACGTTTTTGGAGTAGCACTGCGAGAGAACCCATGGCAGTGCCGCAAATTCCACTGAAGTGAATGTGGTTGAGAGAGGTTTGCTTGTGGATCATGAGTGAGTTACAAACAGGGCAATGAAATGAGATTTTGATCTTGAATGGTCCTAGGTCAATTTATGGAAGTAATGGAGTGATAGAACTTTTGAAAGATACTGTGCGGTTGGCTGATGAGCAAGTTGGTCAATTCATGTCAGGTGCAATTTTCTTTCAAAGATGCCGCATGTTTTCGTTAAATTCTGAGAAGAGCATGAACTGGCAGAGCTAAGACGAATCATCACCCACGTGTCAGAAATCCTGAATGTAATCGTCTGACATGCCATACCCCTTGCAACGAATTGAGGGGAACTAGAAGTGCGAAATCAGATGGTTTTCGGAGGAAGCAATGAATTTTGCCGTAGTCCAAGATTTGGACTCAAAGCAGAGAAACTGGCTGGCAGAAGTAATGGTCGGCATTATCACGATTGACGGTAAAGTAGATGATGCAGAACTTCCCTACCTGCAGAAGGCAATGGAGTTGGCTGAGAGCCAGGAACTCAAAGAGAAATTACTTTCGGTGGCTAGGTTGGAAAGGAAAGTTCGAGTCCATTCAATTCAGTTGGATGGAGAACTGGCGTTTGAGATACTGAAGCTACTGGCCGGCATCATGATTGTAGACGGTCGTCTACTTCCGAGTGAAATAAATTTCTTTTATGAGGTCGGCCATCGACTTGGCTTACCAGATAAGGCCCTTGAGAAACTCTGGAAAACTGCACGGCGTGAGATGGAGGATCGCTGTCCTCGAGCCGTTGCAAGGCTGGGTGAGGAAGCACGGATTGTTGCTCTTCAGCAGATCAACTTGGAACGAGCAACATTTCGTTATCATCGTCCCGTGGTTAAGGGTGCACACGGTTCATTGAGCCTGCAGCAGTTCCCAGATGCAGATCCAGATATTGAAAAAGATTGGTACTCTTCTCTGAGTGGTCGGGTGATTAGTACACACCAGCATGTGAAGGATTCCAAAAGTTTTCTGCTACGGTTTGAGTTCACCCAGACACTGCGGGATGATCATGGATTGCTGCAGTTACTCGGAATTTCAACTAGGGAGAAAGGAAAGTGAGGAAGGCTTCCAGTGGATCCTGAAAGCCTTTTTTTGGTGAATCAGTGACCGTGCCAAGACTTGCACAGATGCTTGTCTGAAATGGGCAGCAGTGGTACCTGCTCCAAGAAAGCAACGTAGCAGAGGAAGAAAGCTCCGCCGAAGCCCAGAGTGATTAGTAACTCATGGAATCCGAGCAGAATGTGATAGTGCCCGAAGTGTTGCAGTGAAGGAACGACCATCATGTAAACAGCCAACCATTGTCCAATCGCGACGTAGATTCCCATGAATCTGATATAATTGGGAGTGCGACACAAAGTTTTAGGCATCAATCCCAGGAAAACAGACACAAAGAGCCATAAGAACAGAACCAAAAATAGAGTTGACCAAGGTTCTGTTTGTGACCGAATTACCAAGTATGGTGTTTCTTCGGGAAGATCTGCATACCAAATCACAATGTATTGTGAAAAGGCCATGTACGTCCAAAGCAACGAGAATGCAAAGACCAATTTTGTCAGATCATGCAATCTGTTGATGGTGATGTATTCTGCAAGGACTTTTGAGTGATTTCGAACGGTTACAGCTATGGCGATCAGAATGCCCATTGTTGCTTGTAAACTCCCAATCAAGAAGAATACACCAAAAAGTGTACTGAACCATTCTTGATCAAGTGTCATCACGAAATCCCATACCAAAAACGAACCAGCGATTGCATAGAGCAAAGCCAGTGCGGGTGCAAGGCGTGAGGATAGTTGGTTCAGTCGAGTGACTTCGTCTTCCTGATCTCCGTATCCGTCTAATAATCTGTCAGCCAGTGCTCCACCCCAGCGAGAGCCCATAATCCGTCGGGCAAGTCCCAAATCTGGCTTGATCGACGTCACAACGAACCAATATGAGATTCCATAAAGCAAGAGTAGCCAGAAAATATTGCGGATGACAAAGAATTCAATATTCAACCAACCAGCTTTGACAGCTACTCCGTGGTGCATGAATGGGGTGTGTGTCCATTCGTAAAGAACAGTGCTCCCGAAGAACACTAGAATAAACATCACGAAGGCAACAGGCAGGAAAGCAGCACAGGCTTCTGCAAGTCGTTTGAAAGGACGTCCCCATTTGGCATCTGTAATCTGCCAGATTACGGAGAGAATCACGCCAGCTTGTGCAATCCCTCCCCAAAACATCACGTTGATTAGCAGAGTCTGCCAAGTACGTGTGATTCCTTCCTCATTACCAGTTGCTAGGCCAATCACAAACATGCCTGCACCGAGCAGTACAAAGGCCCAGAGTACCGTCTTCAAACTCTTGGGCAGTTCAATCTGAGAGTGTTCGATAATCTCTTTCATTGCACCATGGCTCCTTTTCCAAACGCGTCGCTCATCATGTAATTGACCATATCCCAACGGTCTTGCACTGAAGTCTGGGCTCCATAGGCAGGCATGTAGCCACGAGGTTCCTGAAAGAAACTGCCGTACTTGATCTTGTTATAGAGGTGAGGGCCCCACTCAGGATTCTTTACCATCTGATCAATTGCTGGTGCGGGGACTCCTTTTTCAACTACAACGGTCTTGGCCAATCCGTCTGTACCATGACAGGCAGCGCAGTAGGTGTCGTAGAGGACTTGCCCTCTAGCAACAGACATTGCGGTAGGTTGTCCTGGATTTTTTGGAAAGTATTCTCGCGGATGTCCTGCTTTTCCTGCGCCATCTCCTGCAATTGCAGGGATGAACGGATCGTAAATGCGCTGAATCTTGTTTAGGGAAATTTTGACGGGTACCGAATCTTGTGGAAACTGTTCGTAGCTTCCCTCTTCCATTGGTTTTAGGCTCTTCCCATCGTACATGTCTCGATAGAATGGGTAGTCCTTTCCATCAAACCAAGGCTTGTCATCATTGGTGATTCCATAACCCGTATCCTTCGGATCGAAGTAGGGATAGTTGTCAACAGCCAAGACTACTCCACCCAGAGCCAACATCGCAAAGGTCGTAGTAATCAGGCGTACCTTAGCCTTTCTCAACATAAACCTCCTCTGCTTGATATTTTTTTAACAAATCTTCGTAGAGTGTGTATTGCGAAGCTTCACAGCGCACGACGATTCCGAAGCGATCTCGCTGGAAGCGTAAGTACTCTTGAGCTGCTTTAGGAATTGGATTTTTTAGTGAGTCGATAATGATCAAAATCGTCAACCCAAGCAGTGTAAAAATGGCGGCATGAAGAATTGTCATCTCAAACCCGATGACAGTGAATGGTGCAATCGCCACAATCGGCTTTCCTCCCACAGGAAGTACCCAATCCGAAGCGGTCCAAGCTGGTAGGCTGTAGCCAATCAGGCAGCCTAGCGCTCCGAAAAAGAGAGAGATAAACGGAACGGGACTCTGCGGTTCACCCAACGCATGATCGATTTCATGACGAGGACAGGGTGAAAGTACGGTCGGCTCAACACCTTTTTTTCTCAATTCTTCAATTGCTTCTGTAGTGTCATCTAGGTATTCAAAAGTTCCCCAGACTCCTGAGAACTTAGTGCTCATGATGTTCCTTTCTCATTGGAGGCTCAGCTGCCTCTTTCAATTCCATGATTGCCATCGGCGGTAAAGCTTTTACGAATAGACTAAACAGCATGAAGAAGAAGCCGAAGCTTCCGATTGTGATACCGACTTCCACCAAAGTTGGCCAGTATTCTCCCCAGTTGTATGGATGAAAATCACGCTGCAGTGAGCTACCAACTATATTGAATCGCTCAAACCACATACCGACGTTGATCAGACCACAAATGATCCAAACTGCGACCAAGTTATTGCGAACTTTTTTACGCCACAGAGGAATGGGGGCGATGACGTTACAGAAGACCATCAAGTAGAAGGCTAAAAGTGGAAAAGAGACGGGTTGATCACCGGTGAGTGACCAAGTGGCCATGTGTCCAAATGGCCTGAAGTAGAAGACGGCACGTTCATAGGGACTACCACTGTACCAAGCGATGAAGAACTCGGTCGCATAGGCATACCCTACAATCATCGAGGTGAACAGGATCACCTGACAAACTTTGTTGACTACGTGGTAGCTGATGTAATCCTCCAATCGGAACACCACTCTTACTGGAATGAGCACAGTCATTACCATTGCCAGTCCAGAGAAAATTGCCCCTGCAACAAAGTAGGGTGCAAAGATTGTGGTGTGCCAGCCAGGAATCGATGCCATTGCAAAGTCCCAAGACACGATAGAGTGGACTGAGAAAACCAAGGGTGTCGCCAAAGCTGCAAAAATCAAGTAGCCCCGCATAAAGTGGACCCACTGGTGATTCGTTCCACGCCAACTCATTGCAAAGATAGCATAGATTTTAGCCTGCAGCATCTTGCCTCTCCTTTTGGCTTCATCTCGCATGATTGCCATATCAGGAACTAGTCCCAGCAGGAAGAACATTATAGAAACAGACATGTAGGTCGTAACCGCGAAAACATCCCAAGCTAGGGGAGATTTGAAGTTCACCCAGAGGTAGCGCTCATTCGGATAAGGAATCAGCCAATATGCTAACCAAGGGCGACCAGTGTGAAGGAGTGGGAACAACCCCGCTGTCATTACAGCAAAGACAGTCATTGCCTCAGCACTACGATAAATTGCAGTTCTCCATGGTGCTCGAGTCAAGTAGAAGACAGCCGAGATCAGGGTTCCTGCGTGGCCGATGCCAATCCAAAAAACGAAATCAGTGATGTAGAAGCCCCAGGCGATGGGGTGGCTGATCCCGCTATTCCCAATTCCAACATCAACTTGTATCGCTAGGCTGACTGCACCAAGTAGCAGAGCGGAGAGGAAACCCAAAACAAGTAGGAAGTAGGAAGGATGCGGTTTCTCGAGCATCTCTACCATATCATCATTGATCCGGGCATAATTGAAGGTGGTTGCCCGAATACCGGGGTGCCCCTTGTGCTCGTCGATTTCTTCGCGAAAAGGACGATTACTTGAGGTTTCCGTTACCGTTCCCCCAATCGTTGTGGAAGCCATTAATATCTCCTGTTTTGAGAGTAAGCTGTGGCTCAGTGAGCCGCGCCGTGTTCGTTACCATACAAGCCTGCGACCTCTTTGTGGTTGACCTTGCGCAAATAGGTCACCGCAGGCTTGTAGTTCATTTCTGGGAAAATCTCATACTGGCGATCACGATTTTCTTTGTCGGGATCAGCGAGTAGATCCTGCTTTCTCTTGGCTAGTTGTGATACTTTGCTGTTTGGGTCAGCTAGGTTGCCAAATGTAATGGCTTTGGTTGGGCAGGTCTGCTGGCAGGCAGTTACGACTTCACCATCTTGTACATCTCTATCTAGATCGCGTGCTGCATACTTAGCCTCTGTCAAACGATGTACGCAGAAATTGCATTTTTCCATTACTCCCACTGCTCGAGTAGTGATGCTCGAGTTCAGTTGCTGATCTAGTGGAGCCGGGAACTCATAGTCAAACCAGTTGTATCTTCGAGCCTTATAAATGCAGTTATTCGAGCAATAGCGTGTTCCGACACAACGATTGTAGATCATTGCGTTGAGTCCCTCTGGATTATGATAGGTCGCATAGACCGGGCAGACAGGTTCACAACCAGCGTTGCTACACTGTTGGCACATAACTGGTGCAAAGCGTGTTTCGGTTTCATCCTGATAGCCTTCAAGGTAGCGCTCCATTCGAATCCAGGACATTTCGCGGCCAACTGCAGCGCGCTCTTTACCGACTACAGGGATGTTGTTTTCTGCGTAGCAAGCTACAACACAGGCACTACAGCCGTTACAGCGATCCAAGTCGACTGTCATCCCCCAGCGGTAGGGCTTATAGTAGGTCGCAGTCTCAGAACGATCCGGATAGAATTCAACAATTTCCTTCGGACGATGATGTCCCCCTCCGTGGCCTGCTTTGTCACTAGTCAGAGCTGCTACCGTTGTAGCTGCAGCAATGTCGCGACCCAACTGACGTGGGTTACCGTCCAGATTGACAGTATAAGACTTGATAGCGGTCGGCACTACTTCTGCCTTCGTGCTGACGAATGCTAGATTGCCGGTTTGGGTATCAGTCTTAGCAGGCAACAGGTTCATTACGTTGATGCCAAAACCGTCCGCTACAATGCCACTTGATGTATGTCCTTGGCCAATCGGAATGGCAACAGCTTCTCGGTGAATTCCGTAGCTAAGGTATACAGTAGCGTTCAGGCTGCCTTGTGGTGTACGAATTTCAACAACACTTCGCTCCTTAATGCCTAGTTGTTTGGCTGTGTCAGGATGGAGTTCAGCCCAAGAGTCCCAAACTATTTGGCTGATTGGATGCGGTGTTTCCTGCAACCAAGGCTTGTTTGCTCCGCTACCGTCGAAGTGGAAGACAGAAGGTGCTGGAATGAGTGCTAAACCGCTTCCTCCAAGAGATGGTACCTGATAAGCAACACCGGTTACCTCATTTTGTAGGCTGATTGCGCTGCTCCAGCGTGGTGCCTCAAAAACTCCTCCATTTTCCAGAGTCTTGATCCAAAAGTTCTCAAATGGACCAAAGTAACGACTTTGATGAACTTGAGCCCAGCGTTCATAGATATAATCACGATAATTCGTGATTTCGGCAAAAGCCTGTGGATTGATCTGCTTTGCTGCAGCGATCATCACATCTTCACGGGCTCGTGCATCAAACGTGTTGACAGGAGCCATCACCGGTTGCTGAATGCTGAATATGCCAGGACTTGGTATGGCATCTCCCCAGCTTTCGTAAGCAGTGAGGGCCGGGAGCACTAAGGTTGCCTGCTGGTTAGTTTCATTTTTACCTGCAGCAAGAGCAACGACCTTAGTCTTTTTCATTGCTTGTGCGAATCCAAGACTTGCTGGCAAGGTATGCAGGGGATTTGAATCATCAACGATTAGTAATTTGACTTTCCCAGCATTGAGATCCGACAATAATTGTAAGATTTGACTGTGAGAGGTGTCTTCGCTCGGTTGTTCAGATTCATGAAATCTTAGAGTTTTGCCAAGATTACCCGCTGCTGCGTTCAGGATGAACACAGCAATATGTGTAGCTGTTGCCTGCTCACTGCTATTCCAGGTACCTCCAGCTACCGCAAGAGAGGAAGCCTGATGGAATTCTTCGGCGAGAGTTTGGATTTTTTCTGCTGAGATACCAGTCTCACCAGCAACAAGTTCCGGTGAGTAGGGAGATAGGTAATCACTCAGAAAGTCATGACGGGGATCACGCTGATGAATAGCGTGGGCCATGGCCAGAGCAATCATCGCTTCTGTGCCGGGGTTGGCTGACAACCATTCGTCAGCTCTTGCTCCACTTAGTGACTGATGAGGGCCAACGTGGACATATCGGTTTTTCTTTCCATCATTGTAGGCGTGCATGTCGGCAAAGCGCCGAGCATTTTGCACAGTATTTCCCCAAGTTTCGATGAAATCTGCACCGAAGTTGACTAGTAATTCAGCATTTTCAAAAGCGTAGTCTGGAAGATCACTTCTTCCAAAGGCAATCTCGCAAGCACGTTGCTCTGAGGCGCGACTGATGAGATTGAAGGCAATACGCTTTCCACCACCGACTTCATTTAGCCAATTGTCGATAAAGTTACCTTCGCTACCAACAGCAGGTCTACCAAGGTAGACAATCTGACCTGCAGATTGTTGTACCAGATTTACAAATTCACTCTGAGCATCTTCCCAAGAAACGTTGTTACCCCCAGAAGTGGGCCGAGCATGTCGTTCTGGATTGTACAGAGTCTGTAGGGAGGCTTGGCCTCTTGCACAGAGCGCCCCTTGGTTATGAGGGTGGTTTGGGTTCCCTTCCGCTTTTTGAGCTCTGTATTCGCGAGCAGTGATCATCATCCCACAAGCAGCATCACACTCTCGACAGGTAGTCATATACTGATAGCCAGTATTTGGCATGTATTCGAAGTCGACAGGTGGAATCAAAGCTGGAATGATCTTTTCTGGTTTTTGCTCACAACCAGCTGCTACAGCAGTTGTTCCACCTATTGCCATGAATTTGAAGAGATTACGTCGACTTAGGCCTTTTTTCATATATCAACTCCTATAGGTCAATCAATAGTGGCATGTGTAGCAGTCGAGCATGTTGGGGTTATGGTGGTTTCGCTCATTGACTAGGTATGCTTGAGCTTCTCTTCGGGCATCGTTATCTTTGGCATTGTTCCATCCTGCCATTGTGCTCATAGCGCGCTTACGCTCAATGGCCCCTTCCACTTGTAAGTGGCACTGCATGCACCACCCCATTCCACCAAAATTCTGATCTACCACATGGGCAACTTCCATCTCCTGCACACTTCCATGACAGGACTGACAGCGCTGGTCCCCTCCATTTCGAAATAGCATCACCCTACAGGATAAGGAGCGAGGATCTGCATTCAGGTCACAGCCGTTGCCCGCACCATCTATGAAGCGGGCAGCATCTGCATTGATGTGTTGTTTGTGAGGAAAGCGGACAAAGTCTGGGATGTCATGAAGCTTTACCCAGGGAATGGATTCTCCTTTTGCCCAGAGATCACGCATTTTGTCTACTTCTGGGTGCTCAGCTTGTACCAACTCTTGTCCGTGAGGACCATGACAACCAACGCAGGTACTTACAGGTGGTATTCCGGAAGAATGTGATCGCCGAGCATAAAGATGGCAGTATTGGCAAGCAATGCCATTCTGGCCAACATGTAGTTTGTGGCTGAAGGCGATGGGCTGTTCTTTTGGTTCAGTAGAGATCGGGAAGATCGCAAAAGAGTTCAGTGGAGAAAGTAATAAGAATAAGGTTCCCAGCACGAGAGTGCTAATACCTAGTCGCAGTGAGATCGGATAGGATCGCATGATACTCCAGTTATCGATTAAGTACGGAAGTGAAATCAAAACCACACCGTTTGAGGAAGATTCAATTTAGTTCTAAAGGACTGTCACACTGAAAAACATTTTTTTGGCTTAGCTGCAAGACCTTAGTTTAATATTTTTCGGTGACGGGTATGGAAGGATTCGCTGTTCTGCCAGAATATGAAAACAATCTGATTTTTCTAGGCGAGTCATCGTTTACTAGAGAGGGAGAAGAAAAAGCCAATTTGGATCCAAAAGTTAGCGAGAAATCGAGAAGTGCGACAGATTTCGCCAAGGATTAATCGGTCGTTTGTTCGCGTGGATTTCATAATGTAGGTGTGAACTTGTGCTACGCCCTGTATTACCAGTGTAGCCGAGTAGTTCTCCACGCTGAATGAATTGGTTTGCTTGTACCGCTAGACGGGACAAGTGACCGTAGCGTGTCATGTAATCAGTGGGTTTGAAATTTTTTATCGAAATACCAGACCCATGATCAAGCTCTACCAACAGCCCATATCCGGCTGCGGGTCCAGCTTTTCGGACAATTCCATCAGCTGGAGCATAGATTGGAGTTCCAGCAGGTCCTGAAAAATCTATGCCGCTATGGAAAGCTGGAAGATTAGTGAACGGGTCACGTCTTCTGCCGTAGTGTGAACTGACTGAAGAGTCTTCAACTGGAGCAATCGTCGGAGTACTCCGCCAGAGAATTTCATTACCACTGATTTCTTCATAGAGTCGCTCTAAGGAATGATGAGTCGAATGATAGGAGCTTAACTCTTGTTCTAAAATCACACGTGGATCCAGAGGCTCTGCACCCAATTGTGGTTCTTCTACTGGGAGTAAAGATCCTTCGAGAAAGGGACCACCTTTGCCACCCTCGTTTTCGACAGGAGTCACAGGGACTTCTGCCAACAAACGAATACCTGTGATCTCTTGAATTTTTTCTGTAAGTTGCCGTACCTCTTGTTCACGGGCCTGCATCAGTACGGCGTATTCAGCTAGCTCCTGCTCAGCAGCATTCAAATTTTGTTTTAAGTCCCAAATCTCTTCTTGAACCAACTCTGAGTTGACCGGAACAGTCAGATTTGCTTTCTGTGACAGCGTCAGGTGGTGAAAATCTTTGCTGATCATATTCAGCCAGTTGAGAGGATCTGCTTCAAGGACTTTGGTGTCCAGCAGAACCGCTCTACATTGATAAGATCCCTGCTGACAAGCTAGGGAATGGATCTGTTGGATGTGGTACAGAAGATTTTGCTGAGTGGCACTTTTCTTCTGGGAGTGCGTTTCCAAAGTAGCCAGTTGATCACGCAGTTCCTGAACCCTGTTTTCCAAGACTTCAACGCGCTCAGCTTGGCTGGCGGCAATCTCCATTCTTTCATGAATGTGAATCTGTTGTAATTGGCGTTGGGCATTCCATTGCTGTTGTTCATGCAACTGAATACTTTGCCAAATAACCATCCCACCCAAAAACAGGAATAAGCCTAATGCAAGTAGGGCTGCGGTGACCAGTGGTACAGGACGTAAAGGGAAGTGTGTGATGCCTGTTCCATTGTGCCGAAGCAGCAGGATCGATAAATGCGGCATTCGAAAACTCAAAAAAAGATAGTTGCTCGAGCAATCAGTGTTGGACTTCCGGTCTTTTCACCAGATCATACAGTCTAGCACTGATGAAGATTTCAAGTAATTCAGGATCAATATGATTGTCTTTTGCTTCAAAGCCCAAAATTTTTAGTGCCCGTTCAGCAGGCATCGCTTTCTTGTACGGGCGATCCCAAGCAGTTAGCGCATCGTAGATGTCAGCGATGGTCATCATCTTTGATTGCAGTGGAATTTCATCACCAGACAGTTTGCGTGGGTAGCCTTTGCCGTTCATTTTTTCGTGATGTGCGTAGGCAATGTCTGGAACATCCTCTAGGTGTTCTGACCAAGGAATGATTCTTAGAAAATTATAAGTGTGCGTGACGTGTGACTCGATTTCATCACGATCCCGTTGGTTCAAGGACCCTTTGGGTACAGAAAGCGAGGCTGCTTCATCTGCTGAAAGATACGAAACCGGTAAGCCAGTCGAAGGATGTGGGAAGGTTTGTGCTGCTATGACTTGCAACTGATCAAATCCTCCCTGGTCCAGAACAGTTGGTTCGTTGCATCGAATGATGAACTTTAGCTGATCATCCAATTGCAAAAGTCGTTCATTCATCTCTTGTTGAGTCAACTCTACTTGTTGAAGTGAGTTTTCTTGAGATTCTTCCAGCAAGTAATTCAGTTGCTTACGGGTATATTGAAGTTCGGTCGCCATCCGGATCAAACGGAAACGATCCATGACCGCTTGCTGTTCTTCAGGATAAAGTTTCTTAGATTTGACCAGAACTTTCTCACGTACGCCAATTTTGCCAAAATCATGAAGGAGAGAGGCATAGCGAATCGTGTTGAATTGATCAGGGTTGTAGCTGATATCAGCAAAACGTCCCTCGGACAGTGAACTTACCGTCTCTGCTAGAGCTACGGTGAGCGTAGCAACTCGGCTTGAATGTCCGGAAGTCGTTGGGTCTCTAGATTCGATGGCTTTCACGCTCGCATTGATGAAACCGTCGAATAGAATTTGGATAGACTCTAATAAGGATGCATTTCTTACCGCAACCGTTGCCTGAGATGCCAGAGATTCCATTAAGCGCATGTGGTAATCACTGAACGGAACGACTATTTGGTCAACATCTTCTTCAGTATTTAAAACGGCATCTCCGTCGATCTTGCAATTGATGAGTTGGATCACACCAAGAACCTCACCACGCTCATTGCACATTGGAACGGCAAGCATTGAGCGAGTCTTATAGAACTGCTGCTCATCGAATTCACGACCACCCCAGACCAGATTAGAATCATGTAGTTCGTACACATCATCGATCCGAATCGACTGGCTGGTGCGTGCCACATAGGCATTGATCGTGCTGAAGTCGAGAGGAAGAACTTTCTCCTGCAGTTGGGATGTGTCTCGTGAAAGATTAAGTGCGCTGTGGAAACGCATTTGTTTGTTAGCGAGGTAGTTGCTCTGTTCGTGAGGAGTGTCTGGAATCTGTTCGATCAGGTAGATGCTGCATCCATCTGCGTTGGTAAGTTTCATCGCTTTCGCGGCGATCATACGCAGTAACTTGTCCAGATCTTTTTCGCTGGATAGAGCGATCCCAAGTTCGTTCAACTCGGAGAGAATTTCATCCGATTTGCTGACATTTGAATGTGTTCGAGTTCTATCGTGTAGGCGGTTGAAAAACTGACGTAGTAGAAAATTCCAACGCGTGGGTGTCAAATAAGCTAGGGGGTACCATTCGATCGAAGGATGTTCTGGCGGTTCTGCAGCCAAGGTTGGTCCCTCCTCCAAAACAACGATTCCTCCACCAGACTGAAGATAAAGAGTCAGATGGGATTGCCACTGGAAAAGATCACGGCTACGCATAACAATCAGACAGGTTGTTCCCTCAGTTGTATGAGGTAATTCTTCCAGCGAAGCGTAGGCAACGGAGGATACTCGTTGCAGTGGATCTGCAAGAAATTCCTGATGTAATTTGTCTGTGCCCTGTGGATAGAACAGTCGGGAGTCAACCATGATCTATAGATCTATGAAATCGAAATGATTCTAAAACTTTTTATCAAGAGGAGAAGATTCTCACAATCAGACGGGTGCTGCAAGCGGAACATGCAGAGGTTGGCGCATCAATCCAAGTCTTGCCGTTAATTGATCCAAATGCCCCACAGGAAGCCAGAGACGTTGAACATGATCTTGTCGCAGTAGCCAGCGGATAAACTGTGAGTCTGGTGGTAAATCTTCGGCCAGTTTTTGTTGTTGTTTTTCTAGAAAATTAGCCAGAAGCAAGGCATGTCGTTGACGTAGCGTCTCTTCAAAAAGGCCCATCAAGCCCATCAGTTCACGTTCAAAACGGTTGAATAATCTTTTCGATTGTTCGAGCGATTGAGGGCTCTGTTGCTGTAATTTCCGAGTTTGATGCTGAAAAACAGGATACCAACTGTGGACCAAGTAATCATTCCATTCGGCGAGAGTCTGAATAATCTGCATTGCCTTCTGCAAAGGATTGGTCAGGCTGAAGCGCGAGGTGCTACCGACTTGTTGCTGAAGCAGATTAATTCTGAGTTCACATAGTAACAGCTCTTGGAGGTAATCACGCAGGTTCTGCTGATTCTCTTTAAAAAGTTTGTAGGTGGCAGTTGTGACGAACGGAGCATCAGGCCAGCCTTGTAAGCATTCAAGGAGTAGATCTGAAGACCAGCTTGAAATATTACCATTTTTCAGTGTTTGCCAAGTGAGATTTTGTGGAAGTACCCTGTTTGTCTTGCCGCTAGGTTTTGCACCGCTGTCAAGAACCATATCCCACCAGCCGACACCAAGTTCATGAGCTAGTTTTTCAGCAGAATCCTTAGTGCTCCGAAGAATGATCCAGCAATGCTCTCGACGAACGTTTTGTGTGTTGAGCAGCTCTCCAAGGTGATTGGAAATCGTCGTGACAGTAGTTGCATCTAGCATCAGTAGATTTCCACCCAGACTCAGGTACTGAAGCAAAGCCTCTTCAGAAGCTTTCCAGCGGTAGGTCGAGAGTACTAAACCCAGACGGAGACTTGGGAAGTCACCTTCTCTAATCAACCAATCGCTGTGATAACCCAGTCTTTGCTGTGTTGCCTGTAGCTGCTGCAGGGTTTGTCTATACCGTTCTGCTTCAGCTACTGCGAGCATCTGACTTTGTCAGAATGGTACGTCGTCTTCAACATAAGGAGCGTTATTTCCTTGGTTGAAGTCATTGTTTGAAGAACTGGATGATGGATTGCGACGGTTGTCCGAAGGTCCTCCACTGGGATATTCATTACCGTAAACAGCGGGCCCATCGTCAACGCTTCCCCCACTCCGTTCTGTCCCTTCTCGAGAATCTAAGAAGCGCACTTGATTGGCAACAATCTCTGTTCGGTATTTTTTTTGACCCTGCTGATCGTCCCAACTACGTGTCTGCAATTTACCCTCAATATACACCATCGAACCTTTTTTCAGATAGGACTGTGCTTGATCAGCTAGGCGATCCCAGGCCACGATATCGTGCCATTCGGTTTTTTCCTGTCGTTGCCCCTGTTTGTCTCTCCAGTATTCAGAAGTTGCGATAGAAAATGAGGCGACAGCGTTGCCAGATTGAGTATATCGGATCTCCGGGTCACGACCCAGCCTGCCGATCAGCATAACTTTATTGAGCATACGTTCTCCTTATTTAGCGTTTTGACAGCAATCCCAAAGCGAGTCTGAGCTTGATTTCAAAGCCTTCTGCTTCTGGAGGAAGGCTTGCTAGCACGGTCAGAATCTCTTTTTCTGCAAAACCCATGTTTTTTAGGGCAGATTGTAGAGAGGCTGTTTCACCCGATGGTATGACGGATGATGTTGCCTTGCCAGTAATCAAGGCAGATTCCAGTCCTTGGATGGGAGATTTGCTGAAGCTGTCTTTCAACTCCAGGCAAAGCCGAGCCGCAGTTTTTTTGCCGATGCCTGGAACTTGACTGAGGGTGTTGACGTCTTCACGCAGGATGGCTTGAACAAGATTTCGTGGTTCAAGTACAGAAACAATGGTCAGCGCCAGTTTTGGGCCGACTCCAGATGCCTTGAGGAGACGTTCGAACAATTGTCTTTCGGCTGTTGTCTCGAACCCATATAGGCTGATTTCATCCTCGCGCACACTGGTGTGAATGTGTAAGCTGAGTACTTCACCGACAGAGTGTCTGTTACCAAGCTCTTGGGGTACCTGCACGAGGTACCCTACTCCACCACTAGTTTGTAGGACTAAGCGCTGTTCTTCTACAAGCGAGACATCCCCACTTAGATAAGCGATCATTGTATGATCAAAGGCTTAGCGCGTTCCCCAAATAGAGCGGTGCCCAGTCGAATCATTGTTGCCCCTTCTGCAATGGCGATTCGGTAATCAGAGGACATCCCCATCGAAAGTTCCGTGAAAGTAGTCAGATTAAATTCATTGCGGAGCTTTTCAAGCCAAGTACGAAGTTGTGCGAAAGTTCTACGGATTTCGTTTGCGTCATCTGTGGCTGCAGCCATAGTCATCAAACCTCTACAGCTCAGCCACTGACAATCCTGTACCTTCTCTAATAACCTGCACAAATTATCGTAGTCACTGACTCCACTTTTGCTGTCTTCTTGCGATAGATTGGCCTGTAGTAGAATTTGTATGGATTGTCTTTGCAGAGCACACTGCTTTTCGAGTAATTCCAATAATTCTTGGGAATCAACCGAATGAATCCAGTCGAAGCGCCCCGGGCAGAAGCGAGCCTTATTTTTTTGCAAATGCCCGATCAAGTGCCATTCGATACCTGGCTTCTGTAGTCTTTCAATTTTTTCTGAGGCTTCCTGAACCCGATTTTCACCGAAGCGCACCTGTCCAGCTTGGAAAGCTTCTGCGATTAGTTCACTAGGATGAGTCTTCGAGACGGCAATCAACTTGATTTCTTCTGGAGAGCGACCAGCCTCTGTTGCCAATTCAGCTAGTTCAGCACTCAGTTCGGTTAGACGCTCTTTCAGACTCATTGATTTGTACTACCCTGCAACTGTTCATCCCATAGTCCAACTTTTTTGTTCCGGGCCATTGCTTCGGCAGCCAAGAATTGCTGTTCATCAGGATTGGCGCCTTCCGTTAGCAAATAGAAGGACCAGCCGTTTTGCACCATCCAGAGATTAACGTTTGTGTCGCCAGATAAAACAATGCTGTTGAGCCGATAAAGTTCTTCTTGAAGCTCATACTCAACTCTGACGGATCGACCACTGAAGGACTTACCCAACTCAAAAGCTACTTTTTTCTGGAACCATTCGTTGTATTCTTTGCCTCGGTTAATCGACAGCTTAGGAGACACATACTTTAGGTAGACTCGAATTTCCTGTCGACTTAGGTTGAGGCTACTTTTCGAGAGTTGATAAGTCCATTTTCGGAACTCACCACGATCGTCGATTCTTAGCCAAATACTCTCAGAATCTGCTACACGAGATATGACACCACTAACTATCTGACGCTGTGGAGCGTTCGTTGTTACACTATTTGTCTTATTCTTGGCTCCTTCGAATAGCTGGCTACGGATGCGCTCCGTATCAAGTAGAGAAGACTGGGCAAATGGCAGTGCTGGAAGCCAACAAATCAGAAACAGGAGCAAAATGAGGTGCTTCATTGGGTTTCTGGTGAAAATGGGTGGATTATTTGATTCCTGATGATCAGGAATCAGCCTGCAAAAAAGTTGCATCTCTGCAGGAGTCTTCGTAGATTGGGCTTCTTGTTCCGTTCTGTCAACCACAACCATTCCCTCCATGCATAACGGTCGTAGCCGGTTACTTCGCTTATGTTTGGTTTGGCTGCTTTGTTGGGGATTTACTCATTCCCTGCAGGCCCAGCCAGCTGATCTGCGTGTTGAGGCCCGCTCCTACATCTTTGATCCTGAAACAGAAATCTATCGCTATGAAGATGCCCGCTTCGAATGGGGTACTATCGCACTTGAAGGTCAGAAAGTCGAGTTCTTGCGCAAGGAAAACCTGATCGTTGCGCAAGGGTTTGTTCGACTGCGAGAAGGTTCGATTACGTTGATTGCTGAAGGATTGGAAATCAACTTAGATGACAACTCCGGTGTTTTTCGGGAAGTCTTCTTCTTCGATGCAAAAACTGAGGCTTACATAACAGCACGTGAGGTACGTCGTGTTCCAGAAGGACACTTCATCGGATATGACTGTACGTTCACAACTTGTAACCCTGAACAGCCTGCCTGGGAAATTCGTGGTAGTACGGTGCACTACTATCCAGAGAATTATTCTTCAGCTATTTCAACGAGTCTGCGAGTTCGGGGTGTCCCGATCTTTTACTTCCCCTATCTGGCTTGGCCCACAGTCACACGAAGGCAAACGGGTCTACTACCACCGGAGTATGCTCTACAAAACTCGAGCATTGAAAAGTTCAATCTAGGCTATCGTCTCTCCCTTCCATACTTTTGGGCGATTGAACGAGAGCAAGATCTCACGATCCGTACTGAGTGGGTACAGTTCCGAGGGTTGGGTCTGGGGTTGGATTATCAGTATGCTTTCAGCGAGAATTTGCGAGGTGAGGTCAAGTTTTTACGCTATTTCGAACGTGATCCTCGGAATCCACAAACAGAGTCTGGCCAGCTTGCACCAGAAGATGTGAATCCGAATACCTTGCGCCCAGAGCGCTACAAGTTGATTCTCAATCACAACCAACAGCTAGACGAGCGAAGCCGGCTGATTGTTTCTGGTCTAGTTTACAGTGATAGTCAGTTTCAGCGAGAATATGAGGGAGTTCGTAACCCTGAACCAAATTATGCACAGAGTTTTACCGGATCTGTCAACTATCAGTACGATTCCGGGAGCGTTACGCTGTCCGCATCTCAGGAGAAAGTCTTCCAAGAAATTGCCTTGCTGAACTGGGCAACCGACCCTACCCGGATTCAACGTCTCCCAGCACTCAGTTTCCAATTTAGTGAACAACCCTTCCGAACAGTGGATCTGACAATGTCGGCTGCGGGATCACTCGTCCGCTACTTCCGTGAAGAAGGCTATAATGGGACTGGATTGGTGGTTAATCCAACACTGCGTTACCGACGAAATATTTTCCAGTATTTCAAAGGCATCTTGGGGCTTGGTCATTCAATATCTACTTACGACGTTTGGTCTCCCAGTGCATCTGACCCCTCTGATCAGTATACTTTCCAGATTTGGACAGCTGATGTGGAATTCAATACTACGTTGTCAAGGATCTGGGCATCAGAGAGTGATCTCTACAGTCGCTTTAAGCATCTGATGACTCCCAGAATTCGTTATGACTACATTGAGGACGTACCCCAGAATTCTATTTCTGGTGTGCCGTTCGGAGGTGGCATTGCTACGCGTCGCCTACTTGAACTGCGATTAGATAACATTTTGCTGGCCAAGCGTCGCCAATATGAACCATCGCAGCGTTTCACAAGACGTTCTTTCTTGCGTCTACAGGAACAAGGATTTCCGGAAACTCTGTTGTTGCGTTTGCAGAGCCTTCAAGACCGTGAATTTGCTAGTCGTAGTAAGTTGCAGGAAGTGTTGGAATCCATGTTTGGTGAGGCACTCGATGAGGAAAATTTGCTGCAAATTCTTGCAGTGGTAGAGAGTGGCGTGGCTCTTCTTGCTGAGGATCAATCAGAGGAAAATTTGCGAATTGGCGAAAGTTTGGTGCTGGCCCGTTTGAATTTGATTCAACCATATGACTACCTGCGTGTGGAGGAAGACTACCAGTTTCAAGGTCCGACTCCAAAAGGCGATGAGACAGAACCAGGGGAACCATTATTACCCTTGAGAATTGAACTATCGCTACAGCCTGGATCAGGTTTGGCGCTAAACTTTCGTAATCGGTACAACCACCAGCAGCAACGAACAGTTGAATACTCACTATCAGTAGACGTAAATGTTAGTCAGTATAGTAAAGCATCTGTTGCCTTCAGAGAAAACGAGAGCACTTACACTACACCGTATGGTCAAACTTTCGAAGCGGCCTCCAGCTTCAGTTTCAGCAATACCCACCAGGCTAGCGATGAGCTATCCTTCGGCTTTTCGGGAACAGTTGATCTTAATCCTGCCAGTACTGCATTTCGTCGTCGATTGGTTTCCGATACGGTTTTTCTAAGTTATCGTCCAGATTGTTGGACATTCAACCTAAGACTGGAGGAGCGAGTTGACAAAACTACAACAAGTGGAGGACAAGAGACGGAATACGTTGATCGAACAATCTTTGCCAGCGTGATTCTGGGAGGGGTCTTGTTGCCGGAACAAACGTTGCCAAGAGCCTTCTGATGTCACGATGCGCTTTGTGCTTATTGCTGCTCGGAGGATTGTTGCCAACTCTCACTTTGGGTCAGGTAGATCCTGAAGATTATCCAGAGATGCTGGAGCGGAGTTCGGAGACTCGTACGTTGTCACCAGAACCAGAAATGTTTTCAGAATCCTACAGGACCCGTGGTCGAGGTGTCAGCTTTGGAGTGGGATTCCGTCGATTAGATTTTACCCTCAATGACGGACAGACGAGAACTTTTGGTGATAGTACGGCAAATGGTATTGGTTTCCATATTAGCTATGTGGAACCTGAGAGAGCCCTTGAATATGAGCGACAGATCAGCCCAGTCGCTATTTCAAAAGAGATTCAGTACCAAGGAAAAAACTACAACTCACTAGAAGTTATCCAAAATAACGTCTGGTATTGGTGGGCGACTCCGCTTTCATCACGATGGTGGAGTCACTACGGAAGTGGTTTCCAATTTGCCCAGATTCGTCCAATTGCTGAGGACCAAACCAAAACCTATGTAGATGAAAGTTCACTTGTTTTTGGAGGTGGTCTGGGCTGGTTTGCAGTGCCCAGTTTGCTGCTGAGCTATCGATTTACACTAAGCTTCCACCTGTCAACGATGGGCATCTCTGAACATGATCCGATTTTACCCAGAAGTCAGGTGCATACGATTTACTTTGACTACTTCTATGCGTTGTAGCTTCTGGCTTGCCTTCGTGATGGGTTGTCCTAGAATCTGGCAACTTCAACACACAACACTATTCAGATCAACTTGAGATCGGCTTTTACATGACTTCCACCTTTCCTCTACTCTCTCTTTTGGTGTTTTCGCCGTTATTGGGTGTGCTCTTAGTATTGACCTTTCGGGATGCGCACCAGGGACGTGCAGCGCAGTGGGGAGCCGTAACCAGTAGTTTGGTGACAGCAATCCTTAGTTTGTTTGTTTGGACAGCTTTTCAGGAAGGAACTGCGGGATTACAACTAGTCGAGCGTTTCACTTGGATTGGTTCATTTGGCATTGATTATTTTCTTGGGCTGGATGGTCTGAATCTTTTTTTCTTAGTGGCAACAGCCTGGTTACAGCCCCTGATTTTACTGGCCTCCTGGAATATGCAGGAACGAGCTTGGCAGTTCAATCTCCATCTGCTTTTGCTACAGTGTGGTGTGTTGGGATGCTTTGTAGCACTAGACGTAATCCTGTTCTATGTGTTCTTTGAGTTGATGCTGATACCTTTATATTTCCTGATTGGTGGTTGGGGGCGCACTCAGAGCTTGGTCGCTGCAAATCGTTTCTTCATTTATACGGTTTGGGGTTCACTACTGATGCTCGTGTCCCTGATTTACACAGCGGTATTATTTTATCAGTCTGCAGGATATTGGTCATTTCAGATCACAGATTGGTACCAGTTGGAGATTCCAGTAGCTACTCAAGTTTGGCTATTCCTAGGCATGTTCCTGGCCTTCGCAATTAAGATCCCTCTATTTCCTTTTCACGGTTGGCTTCCTTCCTTCCATGAACAAGCTCCAACAATTGGTTCTGTCGAGATGGCTGCCATCATGATGAAACTGGGACCATATGGTTTCCTCCGCTTTGCATTGCCAACGTATCCAGAAGCGGTGGCTTTATTGAGTGATTACCTGATGGTGCTATCACTCGTTTGCATCCTCTATGGTGGCCTAGTTGCGATTGTACAGACAAATCTGAAGCGCTTGATGGCCTATTCTTCCATTTCACATATGGGTTATATTCTGCTTGGGGTGTTTGCTCTAAATCAGCAGGGGATGACAGGTGGATTGATGCAGATGGTCAACTACGCAATCGTAACCAGTGCACTTTTTCTTTGTCTTGGAATGCTGCTCCATAAGAGCGAAAGCCAAGAAATTGGAAGTTTCGGTGGGCTCCTCAAGACGATGCCAATCTTCAGTGGATTTTTCATTCTCTTCAGCATGGGGTCAATAGGTCTGCCCGGACTCAACAGCTTCATTGGTGAGGTCTTGACAATGATTGGCGCAGCAAAGGTTAATCTCTGGTTTGGGGTGTTTGCAGCTGTTGGCGTCTTGATTGCCGCCATTTACATGCTCTGGATGGTCCAACGTGTTCTTTTTGGTCCAGCTACCAAGTCTCATCGTTCTGATCTGGGTTTGCGTGAAATTGTTGTGTTGAGCCCACTGGCATTTCTAGCTGTTTTGTTGGGAGTATACCCCCAACTGTTCTTCGACAAGGTAGAGCCAACGGTGTCCTTTTATACCCAGCAGATTCAGGTTCAACCAACCTTACAGACTGTAGGTATTCCGGAAAAAGCACTTGAAAACGCAGAGCATCTTCCGTATTTTGCTGGATCTCAGAGCATACACTCTGCGGAAAGGTGACCGAGTGGCCGAAGGTGCACGACTGGAAATCGTGTGTGCGTGAAAGCGTACCGAGGGTTCGAATCCCTCCCTTTCCGCCAGCTATGCCCCTCCTGTTTCCTTGTGGGAAGCTGCAAATGGTTGGGTTTTGCGCAATCGAAAGTTTCGAACCGTGTCAGGTCTTAACGGAAGCAGCACTAAGATCCTGTAGATGTGCCGCAAAACTCAGCCTCTCCAATCCCCCCTACTAGCATGTCCTACGTTGTTCTTGCCCGCAAACTGCGACCACAACGGTTCTCCGATCTAATCGGTCAAGAAGTCATTGCGCAAATTCTTCAGAATGCGATTCGTAGCAACCGAGTAGCCCATGCATTTCTATTTAGTGGGTCTCGTGGGGTAGGAAAAACCAGTGCGGCTAGAATCTTAACAAAAGCTCTCAACTGCTTGGAGCCCGACAACGTTGATCCGTGCAACACATGCGAGAACTGCCGGGAAATCAGCAGCAATGCTTCTGCTGATGTGTACGAGATTGACGCAGCCTCAAATCGTGGAATTGAAAATATTCGGGAACTTCGTGAAAACGTAAAATACGCACCGGCTCGCTGTCGCTACAAGGTTTACATCATTGATGAAGCCCATATGCTGACGCTAGAGTCTTTCAACGCCTTGCTGAAGACCCTGGAGGAACCACCGAGCCATGTGAAGTTCATTCTGGCCACAACAGATCCCCACAAGGTGCCGGTTACTATTCTTTCACGATGTCAACGTTATGATTTCCAGCGAATCCCCTTGCAAAGGATGCTAGAATTTCTGGGCCAAGTAGCTGTTCAGGAAAATTTACAACTCAGTCCAAAATCATTGGAATTGATTGCTCGTCATGCTGCTGGAGGTATGCGGGACGCTCTGACAGCTCTTGATCAAGTACTAAGCTTTGCCGGTGAGCAGGCAAGTGAAGCTGAGGTGCGGCAGATTTTGGGAATTGCTGATGCCTCAATGCGTTTCCAATTGCTAGAATGCCTTTTCCGTAAGCAATTGGGACCTGCAATGCAGGCATTTCAGGAACTCTATCAACACGGATTTGACCTGCAGGAGTTGTTGCAGGAATTACTGCAATCAGTGAAAACTCTATCTCTTTACTTGGCTTTATCTGGAGATTTGAGCTTTGCAGAAGTCGCAGAGGATGAACAGGAGCAGTATCGTCAATTGGCTAGTTTGACGACACAAGGGGAGTTACAACAGATGTTTCATCTACTGATGCAATTGGAAGAGCAGATGAAACGTAGTGTTCATGCACGAATTTGCTTCGAGATGACGTTACTGCAATTAGCTTCTGTGCAACCGTTGGTCGGAGTGAAGGATATGCTCCAGCAAATCCGCACATTACGGCAAGAGGTCGATGGAAGAGTTGATTCACCAGAGCTAGAGCCAGCAAAGACAACAGATCAATCAAATCAATTTCAGCCAACCAACCCTCCAACAAAACCTAGTTTCTATGCTTCAGCTACCAACGTAGCTTCGCCACCACCGGTTGTTGAGGAACCATCAGTATCCAATGAATTCCCCATCGAATCGTTTGAGGAGCGTACTTCTGTAGCTAAAACAGCAATCCAAAGGCTCAAGGCACAGGGTGGTGGCACAGGGTTGGAGCAAAAAAAAACTCCAAATTTCGGCGCTGAGCCGCAACAATCATTAAAACCTATTGAAGTCAGAGAGCCAAAGTCTTCAGAAAGTTGGTTAGAGGTTGTATCTGAACAGTGGGATGAACCAGAGGAACTCCCACTGAATTGGCAGGAATTCGTACAATTCGTGCACAGTCGCGCCTCGGTGATTGGTACGTTGCTGCGCACAGCGCTCCCTGTAGATTTGCAAGCTGATGTTTGGCAACTGCGATTTCGGCATCCGCCTGATTTGTTCAGTAAGGAACATCAGGTAAAGCTTGAACAACTGGCACAGGAGTTTGCTGGTAGATCAGTTCATATTCAGCGAGATGATCAGCCGACAACAGAAGGCACTACGTTGCAGGAATATGATCAATGGAAGAATCGGGAACTGAAAAGACAGCGGGAGAATCAAGCCCGTGAGGATGCTCAAGTGAAGAATATCCTTCAGGTCTTTGCTGGTAGCGAAGTCTACGATATTGAATTGCACTGAAGGGTGGGTTTACGCCAGCGAAAATTCACCCAAGAATCGACCATTTATAGGAGTGATTATGTTTGACATGGGCGAGCTGATGAAAAAAGCTCAAGAACTCTCCACCAATATGCAGGAGCAGCAGGAGCAGTTAGCAAAAGAAACCTACGAAGTCTCTGTTGGGGGAGAAATGGTCAAGATGACCTTCAACGGAAAACTCGAAGCGCAGTCCCTACAAATCGATCCTGAAGTAATCGACCCGAATGATCCCGAAACCCTCCAAGACCTCGTGCTGTCTGCTGTCAATGAAGGTATTCGCCAAGGACAGCAGCGGATGCAAACCGCGCTGACCCAGCAGTTTGGTAACTTTGGCAACATTGCAGCCAACCTGAACCTGCCTGGCTTCCCAAAGGCCTGAATGACAGACCTTATCCTTACTCCTTCCTGGTACCTGATCGAAGAAGAAGAGCCACGTAGCGGTAGCTTCAATATGGCTGCTGATGAATGGCTTCTTCGCCAGCAAAGTTCAGGAATGGTTCCTACTCTTCGGCTCTATCGCTGGAATCGCTGGACACTGTCATTGGGTCGTAATGAGAAGCTCGATGAGGAGTTTGATTTAGATTGGTGTCGTCAGCGGAATATCGTTGTGCTCCGTCGTACAACAGGCGGGCGCGCTGTCCTGCATGGTGGGGACTTGACCTACTCGCTGATTGGCTGTTTGCAGGAACCTCCATTTTGTGGTGGGCCGATTGAGACTTATGAACTCATCGCTCAAGGATTCTACCAGTTTTTTGAGGAGATTGGCCTGAAGCCCCAAATACAGGAGCGTAAGGCCAGTGCCCCGATGGAATCCCATGTTTGCTTTTCTGCTCCTGCAGCCTACGAGATTCTGTTACAGGATCGCAAGGTGATCGGCAACGCTCAGCGAGTGATCACGAGTGGCCCATATGTCCCTGGTCAAGCACGCTCTCGCTCTTTTCTGCAGCATGGTTCCATTCCACTGCAGGACCAGATTCCGATTCTTGCAGGTATTTTTCGCAACGCAACGGCGGCACAATTGCGTCGTGAGATGATCTCTTTGGAAGCTACCGGATGCTTGAGCCAATTCTCACAACGAGAATTGCAAGACGTGCTCTTGGAGGCACTTTCTCAATCTTTCGGCATTCAATGGCAGCGTCGTTCTTGGACCGAAGAAGAACTGGCTGGTATTGCTAGTTTGCAAGAAGAATTCGAACTTCTCGAAGGCGCTGAAGCAAACTAGATAGGTTTTGATACTGTGGAGAAATGATTGTGCCCAAGTTCTCTTGGAAGGTTGGGCACAATCGGATTGGCTGGAACAGCCAAGAGGAGTTGCCAGTCTTACCAGTGATTACCTAAAAGTCATTGGAGACTTAGGCTGCTGACAAAGAAACCGAAGCTCTCTTAGTCAGCCTGTAAAAACAGGTACTGGGAACCTTGAGGGGTGCTCAAGAGTAACAATACACCATCCTCAGTGGAGATATCACGAGCTGCTCGCTGGAAGTCAGCCATAGAGTTAATGCTCTGGCGATTCATCTCCACAATCATCATACCTGCGCGTAATCCCCCGTTGAACGCTGGAGAATCTGGTTTGACAGCTGTGATTACAATCCCACTCTGGATTGTTTCATACCCCAGACGTTGAGCCATTTCTGGTGTCAATTCCTGGACTGCAAAGCCGAGCTCAGGGCTTGGTGACTTGGTTGAAGAATTGATGTCCGCCTGTCCGGTTTGCTTAGGTCGCTCGTCTAGTCGTACACTTAGTGTCATCGGTACTTTGTCGCGGACTAGGTCGAGATCGACTTTGGCATCTGCACGGGCTTCAGCAACTAGATTGCGTAATCCGTTACTATTCTCGATTGTGCTACCGTTAAGGCGTAAGATTACATCGCCTTTCTGTAGTCCTGCCTTCTCAGCGGGTGTGCCTGGCATCACTCCTGTCACTAAGGATCCCTTGGCTTGATCAAGCCCAAAGGCCTTGGCCAGCTCTGGAGTCATGTCCTGAATACCAACGCCCAACCAACCACGGGAAACCTGACCAGTTTCGATCAGTTCATTCATGACCCGACGAGCCATGTTGATCGGCACGGCAAAGCCGATTCCCTGGTAGCCACCCGAGCGACTGAAAATAGCTGTATTTACGCCTACAATCTTGCCTTCTAGGTCAACGAGGGGGCCTCCGCTATTCCCCGGATTGATTGCAGCATCGGTCTGAATGAAGTCTTCATATTCGGCAATCCCCATTCCAGTTCGCCCCTTGGCGCTGACAATGCCGAAGGTAACGGTGTGTGACAGACCGAAAGGGTTGCCAATGGCAATCACAGATTCCCCAACCAGGATGTTATTGGAGTCTCCCATCTGTAGGACGGGCATGTCCGTTCCTTCAATCTTGATCACGGAAATGTCGGTGGCTGGATCGGTGCCAATCAAGCGTGCCTTGAGTTCCTGACCATCATAGAGTTGGACCGTGATCTTATCAGCCTCACCGACAACATGGTGGTTAGTTAGGATATAACCATCAGATCGAACGATTGCACCTGAACCGGAGCCTGCCTGACGAGGTCGGTTTTGGAACGGCCCCCTCACGTTGACAAGTTTCTGCTCCACCTTGATGTGGACCACGGACTTCTGAACTGATTGTACTAACTCAGCCCTTGCCTTAGAGGCCTGAGTTAACGGATTCATAAACGGCTTGCTCTCAGACCAGGCTGGGACCGTGGTCATGAGTAAAATCAGCAAACCTCCCAGCAAGGCTAACAACTTGAGTTGGTAACTCTGGAAACCTAGTTTCCTGTGGACTAAAGAATTGTTCTGCATGATTCCTCAAAAATTGGATAAAAGTTGTTGAGTACGAGCAACTACCAACTTCACTTAGACAGTATTAGTCGGCAGAGTTTAGGTGGCATCATGCTCAGCGTCACTTTCGGATTCGCCGTGTTGCCATCGAGAATGTTGTTCATCGTCTCGTTCCCCATGACGCATGCGGTGGTCTCTCATCCCACGCTGCCACATCCCCATTTGCCTGGGTTGTTGTTCCTTCCACTGCTTCCACTGGAAGGGTGTCAGTACCTGGTGAACAGTGGCCAGTTCTGTTGTGTGCAGATTAGCCATCTTCAGGTGCAGGTCTGCCATCTGCTGATTGTGTTTCTGCAAGGCTTCCTGATCGAAGGTTTCCTGCTGCATCAACTGGCGCTGATCCAGTTGCAGTAACTCATGCTGGGAGCGCAGGGTGATCATTTCCCGCTGGCTTTGCTGAGCAGTGTCTTCCAAGCGATTGATTTGCTCTTCACTGAGGTTCAGGTCCTCCTGCATGTGTAGGAGGGTGAGTGATAGTGAAACCGGCCCACGTTGGAATTGATGGACTCCCCAAGATCCTCCACCACCCTGATGCCGGCGCTTACCCTGATGCCTGCTATCTCTATAGTGCCCCCAATGTTTGCCACCCTCGCCCCGGTAATCAACAAGTTGCGCTTGCCAGCCCGAGGTCGTATTGACCGAATCGGTGGTCTGTGCCAGCGCAATCGGGGTAGCGAGGCTTGTGGCGAGTAGGGTGCCGACGATGGCTTTTTGCCAGAGTTGCTTTTTCATTGTCTCTCCTTCATTTGGATTGGATCATTACTAAACTCGGGTGCTTGTCCCGATACATTAACCATGATTCTATTTAGAAAATATGAAGAAATTTTGGAGGGATTGTGGAGATTTTGTGAAGAACGAAAATGCTGAAGGAGTAGTTGGATCTTACTTGTCGTTTCTAGGGTTGTGGCTATAGTAGCCGACGGTTTGATGGATGTAATTTCGAGAGGGGATCTGTGGAGAAAGTGTTTTTTGGGCTGGGTAGTAATTTGGGAGATCGAGCCCGCTATCTACAGCAGGCACGTGAAGCTTTGGCCGATCTGCCTTTACAGGAATTTCAGGCGTCTTCGATTTATGAGAGCCTACCACTAGCTAATATGGATCAACCGCTCTACCTAAATCAGGTAGTTTGTGGTCAGACCACACTAGGCCCAGAGGCTTTGCTGGAGACTTGTCTGCAAATTGAGAAAAGATTGGGACGGATTCGCTGGGAACACTGGGGTCCCAGAATTATTGATATTGATTTGTTGTCGTATGGCAATCTCTGCTTACGATCACAGCGTTTGACCATTCCCCACCCAGAACTATCGAATCGCAGCTTTGTGCTGCTTCCCTTGTCTGAATTGGAACCGAGTTGGATACATCCAGAAAGTGAAGAAACCTTGGATACGATCTGGCAGCAGTGGCAAGCTCAACACCCTGATGAAAGCCTGCCGATAATTTGGAACCCAAAGAAAAGTCTGGCGAAGTAAAGTTGATTCAACTCTGCAGCGCATGGGCTGTATCAACAAAATGCTGTACTTTGGTGAAGGCTGTATCTGCTAGCAGTCCGTGGCTCAAGTTCAGAATGTGAGAGCGGCCACCGGTGGCCGCCAGACAGGCTTGGGTGGCTTGAGTAATCTCTGTCAAGCTGCCATCTCTGAGAAGTTGATTGCTCACATTACCTTGCCAGATCAGATCAGGGTACAGTTCTTGTGCTTTTCCTAGATCGATACACGAGCCCACACTAAGCCCTTTGGCACCGCTCTGTGCCATCCAGTCAAGATATGGGCATTCTTTGGCAAATAGTAAGGAGTTTGCACCTTGATTGAGTCCTGCAAATACTTCTTGTTGAGTCGGTAGTGCCCAGCGTTCATAAAGTCCTGGGCTCAGTTCGTCGGCAAAGGATTCAAATAATTGCACTGCCTGAGCCCCTTGGGCTAGTTGATAGTTCAGGTAGTCGATGGTCATCTGAGTTAGTTTTTCGAGCAATAGCGCTACAAGCTTGGGATGATCTTCAAAGATTTCTAGAACCTTTTCCTGCTGACGATGAGGGGAGCCTCCGGCCAACAAAAAGAAAGCCAGTGTGACAGGAGCTCCAGCAAATCCAAGTACAGGTAGCTCACCCCGCAGTTCATTGCGAATTCCTTGTAAGATGGCTCCAACATGACTCAGATCGGTTGCTGGATCGGGTAGTCGTAGTTGGTTAACCTGTTCCAGGGTTTGAATTGGTTCACTGATTGGTCCTGGACGAAAAATGAATGGCGCACCCATCGGAGCCAGTGGTGTCAGGATATCCTGAAACATGATGATCGCATCAACCCCAATTCGCTTAGGTAGCAGGGAAACTCGAATTGATTGTGCTACATCCCCAAACAGTTCCTCCAAGGGACGCCCGTCTGCTTCCCGAATGGCGATATACTCGGGATCTGTTCTGCCAGCCTGCCGCATCATCCAAACAGGTACTCTGGACACCGGCTCGCCACGGAAGATACGGAGCAAGAGGTCATTTTTTGGGGTGTTGTCGATTTGATCCATTAATCTATTGGGAATATGCATGAAGAAGAAAAGTGCGCTATTGATCCAGAACGCACCTTGCGAACGTTGTCACGGCACCCATGTCCTGATTGAAGCGGTCCCCAGGCAACGCTACGCAAGAGGGCGGCTCTGCGAGTGCTTCCCTACACCTTGCCACGCTTGTAGTGGAACAGGCTTTATTTTGCGACGTGACCGTTTCCATCGCGAAATGGCAGCGAGTTGCCCAGAGTGTGTTGGTCGCCTGCAGCGGGTGGAATTGTACAACGAAGCCCGAGTGCCGAGGCGTTATCTGCATAGCCGTCTGCAAGTAGCGGATCAAGACAAGCACAATGCTCAGATTTTCTCTCTGCTTGACGCAATTCATCGCAACCTGCCGGACTATCTACGTACGCATCAAGAACAAGGTTCAACAACGGATGACCTGAAAGGCATGGTACTGATGGGGCCACCCGGTACAGGCAAGACACATTTGCTTAGTGGCTTTGTGTATCAGTGTACGATTACCCATGGGATTTCCTGCGTGTTCCAAGGCTTTACTGAATTACTTTCTGAACTCAGACAAGGCTATTCCGATGGCAAGTCGGACATGGAAATTATAGAACCTCACCTGCTTGCAGATGTGTTGATCATCGATGATATGGGCAAAGGACGTAACACTCCATGGGAATTGGGTATTCTGGATACCTTGATCACGGAGCGCTACAACCGAGATCGAATTGTGATGGTGACGACTAACTACACGGAAGCAGAGGAAAATACATTACGTGAGAGAGTTCTGAGCAAGGACCGAAGCGAGGAAGAACAGTTTCTCAGTGATACTATCCGCAAGCGAGTCGGAGAGAGAATTTACTCACGTTTACGTGAAATGTGTTACTTCGAAGAATTGAATGGTCCTGATCGTAGGCAAGTCGATTGAACCTAGTCTCAAACAGAATCTACTCCGCACGTTCTACAAAGACTGAATCAGACTAGTCCTGTTGAGGGTGCCAGCCCAAACATTAGATTCATATTCTGCAACGCTTGCCCTGCAGCTCCCTTCACTAGATTGTCGATTGCACTAACGATCACCCAATCCTGGCCTTGTTCGTGCCGGAACAAGTTCATCACACAATGATTACTGTGTGCAACGGCTTTTAGATCAGGCATCACACCTGGCTCCAACAAGTGCACAAAGGCCTTGTCGGCACAGAAATCCTGATAGCATTTTCGCAGTTCTGCCTCTTCAATTGGCTCACTAAAGCGAAGATAGATTGTACTTAAGATACCTCGGTTCACGGGTAGCAGATGAGGTGTGAAGATAATATCCCCAAGTTGTTCTTCAGGATAGCCCTGCTGGGCTAGATATAGCTGAATTTCAGGTTGATGTTGGTGCTGGAAGATCTTGTAGGGTTTCAGATTCTCATTGACATCAACATAGTTGGTTGTTGACTTCTCTACCCTTCCACCAGCCCCACTGACTCCAGACTTGGCATCAATCACCGGAGGAACGTTCAGTTTTTTCAGGTGATCTCCCAGTGGCCATAGAGCAAGCAAGGCCCCAGTGGGATAACATCCTGGATTAGCAACCAGCCTGGCAGTGGCGATCTGTTCAGCAAAGACCTCAGCGAGTCCAAAAACAGCTTTTTCTAACCAACTTTCTTCAGGAGCAAGCTTGTAATGCTTGGCTGTCAGTTCTGGTGTTTGGAGCCGAAACATTCCTGAAAGATCAATTACTCCTACTCCGTCACCATGAAGACGAGGGACCCACTCCAAGCTGGCTTCGTTAGGAACTGCGAGGAAAGCGACATCACACTCGGCTACATCAATGTCGTGACCTGTGAAGGTTAGTGAGGAACCTTGATAGGCAGGTAATAACCGACCAACAGGCATACCGTCATAGCGTTCTGATGTGACATGACGCACGTTGGCATTCGGATGTCTCCTGAGCCAAGTCAGTAATTCCAGACCAGAAAGACCTCCAGCCCCAAGGATGGCGATCTGCAAATGTTCGGACATGCCGTAGATCCTCAAGAAAATCTTTCAATCAAAGTTGACGTTTCACGATTCGGTTGATTCACCTGAATCGTTGTTGATAGTACTCCTCGTGAAAGCCTACCAGAAATTCATCATCAATACGCCAGGTAGGAGCTCGCAGATTCCCACTAGGACCCATCACGCTGGCAAGAATCTCCTCAGGATTATCTGTAGCTGGATTCCATTCCAACAGTTTCTTTCCTTTAGCTACAGTCACTTTCGTAGCTCCCCGAATTAGCTCCCAAGCCGCTTCTGCTGGGATTTTTTCTTTGCTGGCGTTGATGCGTTCCTCTATAGAAACACTATTTGCGTCAAGAAACTCTTGCGCTCGTTTACACGTGGTTCAACCGTTACGGAAGTAACCCCATTGAATTGAGATAGACACAATCATTCTCAAAGAAAAGTTAGGCCACCTGCTCCTTCAGGGAAGGCTTGGATGGCGAGGATAGTCTTGTCCTAGCAATGTAGAACTGAACAAAAAATCAGCTGTTGCCGTGCTACAAGCCATGGGAATATCCCAAACAACAGCGAGCCGAAGCAGGGCCTTGACATCGGGATCATGTGGCTGAGAAGTCAAGGGATCCCAGAAGAAAACAAGTAGATCTAGTTTTTCTGTGGCAATGAGTGCCCCGATTTGCTGATCACCACCAAGGGGTCCGCTGAGCAATCGTGTGATAGGCAGATTCAACTGTTGCTGAAGCAGAGAGCCTGTTGTGCCGGTTGCATAAAGCTCGTGCTGGCGCAGTTGCTCCAGATGCCGTTTTGCCCAGGCCAGCAGGAGAGGTTTCTTGTAATCGTGAGCAACAAGCGCGATTCGCTTTTGTTTGGGCAGGGAAGAGGCCATTCAAAAGAACTGGAAGCGGAGATCTTAGGGTTGCCAGAGATAAAGAAATCCAGAACTGGGCATCAGTGAGTCTGGTACACGAACGAGGTTGACTTCTGCGGCACTGCTTCCTAACAAAGATGGTTGGAAGGAACTCGGCCGCTGATAGGCTACTACGGTTGCGCTCGCAGCGCCTGTACGCATTTGAGCAGCTAACAAAGCATCCTCCAAGTATCCCACATGATCTACGAGTTTCAATCTCCGAGCATCCTCTGCTGGAAAAATGCTTCCATCTGCTAACTTGAGCGCATCTTCTTGCGGAAGTTGTCGATTTTCAGCGACAAGTCCTACAAAGCGCTCATAGTGAGCGTTTAGAATACGAAGTAAGATTTCACGACTTTCTTTGCCGATAGGCTTCAAAGGTACTGCCAGTTCTTGCTTCGTAGATCCACTCGCGAGCACTTCCCCCTGGATACCAATTTTTTCAAGCAGCCCTTCAGCATTGAAGCGCACCATGACCACGCCAATACTCCCTACAACCGATGTTGGATTGGCCCAGATTTCATCACCAGCCAAGGCCGCATAGTAACCTCCTGATGCCCCAATGGCTCCAATGCTGACGACAATCGGCTTGCCGCTGCGTTCCCTAAATTGTTTCAACTCATGAAACAGCACATCAGCAGTAGTTACCTCTCCTCCGGGTGAGTTGATGTGCAGCAGCACAGCTCGAACTGCAGGATCTCTAGCTGCCATCACCAACTGTTCTCGCACTTCATCCACGTCAATACTGCTTCTGCGACTGCCCACATTGGAAATCCAGTCAGACGCCATCATCCCACTGAGTTCGATCAGCGCGATCTTGGTCGCTCCACTTCCACCTAGGACACGCTCTTCCAGAGGTTGATCACGACTGATGGGTAACTCCAGATTGACGTAGCAACCACTGAGAGAAATAAGGAAAGTGATGGCGATTAGTAGTTGTCTCATTGGGAATCTTGTTCAAGAAGATGGGTGTCGATCTGATGGAGGATTCCCTCAGGAGTCAGCTGACTAGTGTCAATGATTAGATCAAAATTGGCTGGATCAGCGATGTCTACACCATAGAGGCGTTGAAAATTTTGGCGCATTGTGCGGTATCGCTGTCGATTGGTAAGAATGGATTCTTCAATATTTTTTGCACTCTCCGTGGCCCGATGAGCAGAAAAAATACGTTCTGCAGCCACTTCTTCGCTCACGGTGAGCAAAATTTTGCAAGCGTCAGGTACACAATGAAATCCCAGGTGAGCGTCCAAGACGAAGTTTTCGTTTTCTTCACCAAATTTACGTTGAGCTTCGTCAATTTTACGATCCACTTCTGGATGGGTTGTGACAAATTCAGTCAAAAATTGAGTGATGTCTTGAAAGCCTTGTTCCAATGCCATTTGGCGCATGAAATCACCTGTGGAGCGGATTTCCAGACCATATTTGTCAGCCAACAATCGTCGTACTGTCGATTTGCCAGAACCAGGAGGGCCAGCTAGCGTCAGTTTCATGAAAAATCCTCACGAGCCGAGTGAGTAGAAGATCATTCGATGTTCTGCATTTGTTCACGGATTTTTTCCAGTTCAGCCTTGATCTCAACTACGGTGTGGCTGACACTGGTGTCGTTGCATTTAGAAGCCATCGTATTGGCTTCCCGATTCAATTCTTGAAGCAGGAAGTCACCACGTTTGCCAATCTCTCTCTCCTGCTGCAGAGTCTCCTGTAGGTGCCGCAGGTGTGTGTCGAAGCGGACGATTTCTTCACTGATATCGAGACGTTCAGCCATCAAGGCTACTTCCTGATGTAGCCGCTCAGCGTCAAGCTTGGCCTGTAGGTCACTCAGATGATCCAGCAGTCTTTGTTGGAATTGCTGTGGTAGGTGCTTGGAGTTTTCTTCGATCTGTTGTGCGAGTTGAGCGCAGCGCTGAAGGCGTGACTGGATGTCTTCCAGCATGGCCTGGCCTTCCCGCTCTTTCATCGATTTGAGGGCTTGCAAAGCAAGTTCAAGACTTTCCCAGATTAGCTTTTCTCCTAGTTCAGAAGGAATTTCCAGATCAATCGATTCGCCAAGTAAGTCTCGCTGACTGAGCAGATCTTTCATTGAAACTTGAACCTCACGCCCAGTAAATTCCTCAAATTGGGAAAGTAAGCTGGCGTAATGTCGTATGGCAGGTTCCTGCCAGTGTGGGAAACCTTGGGCACTCTGAGTCATGGATTCCAGACGTATGCTGCCATCGACCTTGCCTCGTTGGCATACCTTTTTCACTTTCTCCTTGACAGATGCCTCCAATGTCAGCAATCCATTGGGGAGGCGTAGTCGAATATCCAAGAACCGCTGATTGACAGATCGGACTTCAACTTGGCAGAGCCAGCCGTCCTGTTCGCATTGTGCGGTGCCATAACCTGTCATCGAAACGGCCATCTACTGCTCCTAGATTTGTGAAAATTGTGACAAGAAAAACAAAACAAGCGATATGGGCAGTTGGTGACCTTTACTTTCTTTCAGGAATCTAGCAAGCTCTTAGTAACAGCCATGTTTGCCAATTTCTCATCCTGACAAAAGCCATGTTCCAGCTTCTACGTAAGTGGCAACGTCGTTCTCAGGAACTGCCAGAAGATATTATTGATTACAAGCACCAGTGCGAGCAGTTGGTCAATAAGTATGAGACGCTACTGGATCAGATTTCTCAGTACATGCAAACTGAGGAACGCATCCTTGGCAAAGAACAAGCGGAGGTAGTAATCCCCCCGCCCCAAGATACGGGCATCTTCGAACTGTTGGCAATCAAAGGCGAACTGCTGCGCATTACGGAAGAGTGCGATAAATTGATGAACAAAGGATTCCGTGAACCAACTATCGCGCCACTGCAAAAAGAAGCGATGGAGCTGCTGATTAGCCAACTTCAAAATTTGCGGCAGTATTCTGATCAGATCGAAGAAGCACTTTTAGACTTCGAGGAAAAACTGATGGAGATGGAAGAACTGGCTTCCACCCGTGGTCTTCGTAACTGAATTGGTACTACTCTCTTTCACCAGCGCCAGCCACCATCTTGATAAACCGTGGTGGTGATGATCTCTTCGTCTGGAACATCCTGATTGAAGGCCTGACGGTCTCTCCGTTCCTGCGCAAGCTGACTGCCCTGTTCAATCACATCAGCAATCACTTCTTCTCCCATCACCTCATTCCCGTCTTCATCTTCATAGCCTAACTCATCAATGCGAATCTGCTCTCTGGTGATGGACTCCAACTCATCGAAGAGCGTTCCCATTGCCAGATCAAAGTACCAATCAGGGCTGGCAAAGAAACTCTCATCGCTGAGCATCGCCAAGAAGACAACACGATATGGATCAATCCCCTTGTGTTCCGCTACTGCTACGCGTAAGTCAGCCCAGCGCTCGTCCTCAAGCAGATCTGTCTCTGGATCAGCAAAAGTTCCTGCTCCTAAATCGACAAAGGCATAGATTTCAAAGTGAGCCTGGTAAGAAACTTGTTGCTGAACCAATCGGTCATAGCTTTGCTGACCTTTTTCACTGAGTTGGTAGTACTGCTCCACATCAAGCTGAACAAGGTCCTGCTGTTCCAATTCTTTGAGATTGGATTCGATCGTTTTGTGATTCTGATCCAGAAAAGAAAAATGAATCTTATCTTGTGAACTGGCAATGTGGTGGAGCAGTAACAAGATACTGAATTCTTGACGTTGTGGGTCTGTCAGGGACTTACGTTCGGTGCTCATAGGGGTGTTTCAGAACGTGGTGGATGTTCCTAAATGATCGCTGAGTAATCTTGCGAAGCAGTCATAGAATTCTTCTTGCTCAGCTTCTGCGAACCAGCGGTCATTGTCTGCTTGGTATTTAAAGTGCCAGCCTCGGGCGTTGCCCGCCAACCAAATTTCATGAATAGCCCGCTGGGTATTGAGCACAATGATTCCAGGACGCTCTTCGAATGCAATTTGTAGCTTGTCTGGAGTGCGGTCGTAGTCCAGCAGATCCTCATGTCGATCCAGCAGTTGTTCGACCTGCCGAAAGACGTGTTCTGCGCGTTGTGAATACTCCTTATTGTCCATTATTTTCTCCCCAGTTGAGCAAATGAAACAGGTTAGAGCAGCGTCTTTGAGAGTCAATACAAAACCCCATGGCTTTGTGGTTGCTTCTTGGTAGCAAACCTTGCAGACTGAATTGATTATTCTGACAACATTTTTGAGTGGAGGCTTCTATGCGGTCTGTCCGGAACCTGATGACGTGGTTCGTGTGCTTGCTGCTAATGGTGGGTCCAGTTTTGGGTAGTACTCTGGATTCGATGGATGAACGTTTTGAACAGCGAAGTTATCGGCGTTTTGTGTTGCCCAACGGGTTGAAGATTCTGTTGATTTCAGATCCGATGGTGCGCAAAGCCGCAGCATCTTTGACTGTGGGTGTTGGTGCGATGAGTGATCCGGAAATGCATCAAGGATTGGCGCACTACCTTGAACACATGCTCTTCTTAGGCACGGAAAAGTATCCGGAGGCCGGAGAATACCAGCAGTTTGTCTCCAATCGAGGTGGCTACACGAACGCTTACACGGCTGGAGATCACACAAACTACCACTTCGAGATTGACCCAGAACACCTGGATGGGGCGCTGGATCGCTTTGCACAGTTTTTCACAGCACCTTTGTTCAATACACAGTATCTGGAACGAGAGCGGCGCATTGTTGATTCTGAACACTCCAAGAATATCCCCAACGATTTTCGCAGACTCTTCGAAGTCCGTAAGCAGACCTATGTTCCGGGACATCCCCTGCAGAAATTCAGTACGGGTAATCTGCAAACCCTCGGATTCACCACGCGCGATGACGTGGTTGACTTCTACACGCGCTACTATTCCAGCAATCGAATGACCCTCGCTGTCTCAGGTACACAGTCACTCAATGAGTTACAGGAAATGGTCGTGCCTCGTTTCTACGAGATTGTTGACCGGAATCTTGATGAGATTACCTTCCCTACAGAATATCTTGCTCCGAACTCTAGATTTCGGCTGCTGCAAGTGAAGCCACTCAGCGAGATTCGTTCTCTAACGCTCAGTTTCCCATTGCCCTCTACCCAGCAGTATTATTCGAGTCAACCACTGAATCTATTGGGATTTCTAGTTGGGCACGAAGGAAAAGGCAGTCTGCTTTCCCTGTTGAAATCTAAGAACTTAGCGACAGGACTCTCAGCCGGTGCAGGATCATCGACAAATTCTTATTCCTCCTTTGAGGTGACGGTCCAGTTAACCCCACGAGGAGTTGATCGGTATCGAGATGTGATCACTCACCTGTTTCAGTACCTGCGGATGCTGCGTGAGAAAGGCCTGCCACGCTACATTTTCAATGAAGTGCAGCGGATGAACGAAATTAACTATCGATTCTCCGAACGCGTGGAAGGTACTAGACTCGTCAACACTCTCTCCGCATTGTTGCGCTTTGTTCCTCTGAGGGAAGTGGAACGCTCACCGTTCTTGCTGACTGAATTCCGCAAAGACTTGTTCGATAGTATGCTCTATCGCCTGACCCCAAATAACATGTTAGCGATTCTTGTGGATCAGGGTGTGAAGGTTGACAGTACGGAGAGCTACTATGGTACAGAGTACTCCTATCGTCAGGATCGTGCCAACTGGGTACAGGTGTGGAAGACCGCCAGACGACATCCCAACCTTTCGCTTCCGGTGCCTAACGACTTTATTCCACAGGACATCGCCTTGAGAGAACCTAAGGCTCCCTTTACCTTCAACTACGAATCAATTGCTGGCTTGAGTGAAGAGAATTTGCCAGAGGGTGTGATGTCCTTACTCAGCCAAGAATCTAGTCGTAGTTGGCAATCCTGGTCGGAACTGGCTGTAGCCCTGCAATTGCCGCAGGGTCAACAGAAGGCTGCACGAACCGTAATCATGCGTCATGCTGTGGAAGAGCCACAGCGCTTGGTGGATCTGCCCAAGGGACGTGTTTGGTTCCAGCCAGATTTCCGTTTTGAACAACCGAAGGGTAGAGTCATGCTACGTATTTTGACTCCAGAGGCGTATGCTACCCCTCGTCATGCGGTTTTGACTCAACTCTACGTTGCAGCAATTGAAGAAGGACTCAACGAGTTCAAGTATCCAGTCAGTTTGGCTGGTCTTGACTTCAACCTGCGTAACGACAAAGAAGGAGTACAAATCAACTTTGACGGTTACTCAGATCGTTTATTGGAGTTGGTGGAGAGCGTTGCAGCCCAGTTGCAAAATATTCAGATCGATCAAAAAACTTTTGCCTCTCTGCAGGATGCAAAACTGAGGAGTTATCGTAACTTCACTCTTCAGGAACCATATCAGCAGGCTTTCTATGAGAGAGGCCTATTGCTGGAAGGTTTTCGGCATTCGATTCGTCAATATGAAAAGATTGTTCCGGACGTTACACTGAAAGAGTTGACTGCCCATGCGCGACAACTTTTTGCCAAGACCTACGTAGAAGCAGTCGTCTATGGCAACCTTGAATCTGATAAAGTGCAGCCGATCATGGAACGAATTGTCAGTGACTTGAGTCAGCAGGCTCTACCGCTGGAGGAGCGATTTTACGAGCAGGTCCGGCAGATTCCTGTTGGTATGACC